>Ga0129307_1000239_pt1 | contig 95338 bp, 81 predicted proteins | sample P1105metagenome_FD_94437 | JGI IMG/M metagenome (GOLD analysis project Ga0129307, IMG submission 94437) | Capybara group fecal microbial communities from Wisconsin, USA - P1105 metagenome | ecosystem: Host-associated > Mammals > Digestive system > Large intestine > Fecal | place: USA: Wisconsin... | reverse complement strand
CGGTTCCGGTTTTGAACAGCTTTTTGCAAACCTTTCTGAAAGGCTTATACGCAGCAGTATCCGCCGTCCACGATCAGGTCGCTGCCGGTCGTGTAGCCGGCTGCCGGGGACGCGAGATAAAGGACTGCGGGGATAAGCTCCTCGGGCTTTGCCATGCGGTGCAGCGGGAAGAGCGGTGCCCACGCGTCCAGGAGCTCCTGGGAGACGAACGGCGGCTGGGACATCGGGGTCCCGACGTAGCCCGGGGAAAGGGAGTTCACGCGGATGCCGTAGTCCGCCCACTCGATCGCAAGGGACTTGGTCATGTGGATGACCGCTGCCTTGGAAGCGTTGTAGGAAGCCTGGCACTGCGGGATGTTGACGATGGTGCCGGACATGGAAGCCATGTTGATGATGCTTCCCTTGATGCCCTTCGCGATCATGGTGCGCGCGACTGCGACGGACATGATGTACTCGCCGGTCAGGTTGACGTCCAGGATGGCCCTCCACTCGTCGACGGTGGCCTCGCCGTCGTTCATGCCGCCGAGATCCTCGCCCTCGAGGACGATCGCCTTCTTATGGTAGCAGGCGCCTGCGTTGTTGAAAAGAATGTCGATCTTGCCGGAGCGGGAGACGATCTCCTCCACGGCGGCATTGACCTGGTCTTCCTTCGTCACGTCGCATTTTACAAAATATGCCTTTCCGCCAGCTTCCTCGATCAGGCGGATGGTCTCGTCCGCGCCGCTTCTGCAGACGATAACGACTTCTGCGCCTGCCTTAGCCATGCCGACTGCGATGACCTGTCCGATGCCCTGGCCGCCGCCGGTGACGATCGCGGTTTTTCCCTTAAGGCCGAATACTTCATCAAGATACATAGGTGGATCCTCCTTTACAGGTGAAAGATGTTTTACCGTCCCCGCGCGGGGCAGAGGACGGAGGAACACAAGCTTAAAGGGAACGGGGCGTCAGTCCTTGATCATGGACAGGGCTCCGTAGAGGACGGAGTCGTCGCCGAGCGCCGCGCACTTCAGCTCCACGGAGCTTCTGATGGACGGCATGCAGTATTTGTCGACCTCGGCAAGGATCTTGTCAAGGAAGACCTGTCCCATGGATTCGATGATGCCGCCGCCGTACACGACGATGTCGGGGCTGATCACGTTGATCATGCTGCCGGTCGCGATGGCGAGGTAGTGGCAGGCGCGGTCGATCGCCTCGACGGTGACTGCATCGTCCGCCTGGTAGGCCTTGCGGAGCATCTTGCTCTTGAAGGTCCCGTCAACGAGGCACTCCGCCATCATTGTCTTCCTGCCGCGCGAGATCTGCTGGTTGAAGTATGCGGTCATGCCCTTCTTCGAGGAGATGGCTTCAAGGCAGCCTCTCTGGCCGCAGCCGCATAACGGGCCCTCCGGCTCGAGGATGATGTGGCCGAGCTCCGCTCCCTTGAACTGGTTCCCGGTGAACATTTTCCCGTCGAGGATCATGCCGCCGCCCATGCCGGTGCCGACGAAGAAGCCGATCACGTTTTTGTAGCCCTTCGCAGCGCCGTACTTCCACTCGCCGAGGACGCCGACGTTAACGTCGTTTCCGATATAGAACGGGACGCCGAAGCGCTTCCGGATGGGAGTCGCGATGTCATAGTCCTTCCAGGGAAGGTTCGGGGAGAAGAGGACGATGCCGGTCTCCGAGTTGATGACGCCCGGCGCGCCGGCGGAGATCGCATGGATGCTTCCCTTTTTGATCCCGGATTCCTGGATCATCTCGTCGACGACGCTGATGATGACCTGCTCGATGTTCTGGGAAGAATCACCTCCGGATTTGGTCTTTTTCTTCAGGCGGTAGATGATGTTCTTCTTGCTGTCGAAGATAACGCCGAGGATCTTGGTCCCGCCGATATCAAGACATATGTTGTAGCTTTCTGCCATGACGAATCCCTCCGTTATTTTTTGAGCGTGCCGGAAGCCTGCCTGTTCCGGCGCGGCCCGGTGGTGCTATGCATCTATTATAACCAAAGTTCACAAAAATATGTCTAAATTTGGAAAATATATGGAGACTTTTTTGCGGCCTCATCCTAAAACAGCTCCCTCCTCTCCGCGCTTCGGCGGGCGGTCCAGCATTTCCCCGGGGAGGGAGGAGAGGCCGTCCCGGAGCGTCCTGAGGATCCGCTCACGGTCGCGGGGCAGGATCCCCGACGCGGGCACCGGGTTCGAGGTGTGGATCCCGAGAAAAATGAGGTCCTTCACGTCGAGCCTTTCCACCAGGGAGATCTCCTCCGAAAGGAGCTGGCGCACTGTGTTTTCGCGGAAGCGCCCGGTCCTCACCGCCTCGTACAGAGGGCTTCCCGGCGCGTAGTGGAGCGTCCCGGCGAAGACAAGGAACGGCTTTACCTCGTTCACGAAGGCAGCGGATGCCTCCGCGGAAGCCTCAGAATTCCCGCCGCCCTCGGCGCCGAGGATCAGGTTGACGCTGTAGTCCATGCCGGCGGAGCGGAGCTTCCCCAGGGCGGCGCGCGCATCGTCCGCGGTGAACCCCTTGTTCATGATCTTCAGCATGCGGTCAAGGCCCGACTCGATCCCGAAGTTCGGCTCGTTTAAGCCGGCTGCGCGGAGCCTTGCAAGGTCCGCAGCGGACTTGTCCCGCACGTTCAGGACGGAGGCGTAGCAGGAGATGGTCTCAAGAAGGGGAAAGGTCTCCCTGCACGCGTCCGCGATCCTTAAGAGCCGCTCCGTGGAAAGCGCGAAGGCATCCCCGCCCTCAAGGAAGATCCGCTGCGTGCCGGGAAAGCGCTGCCCGGCCTCGCGGAGGTCGGCGAGGACCTCCTCCATGGGGGAGACCCGGAAGGGCGTATCGCGGTACATGGAGCAGAAGCTGCAGGCATTGTGGCTGCAGCCCGCGGTGACCTGCAGGAGCAGGGAGCGGGATTCAAAGGGCGGGCGGAAAATGCTGCCGGTATAATGCATGGAGCTGTTCCTCCTTTTCATGGGATCATAAGCGGAGGGTACTGGTTTCAGAAGCCCGGAGAAGCCTTTCTGCTCTCAGGGGCCTTAAGAGAACTGTACCGGAACTGTACTGATTATAGCGCAGGAGAAAAAAACAGGGTAGAATGAAAGGGCGGCAGCCGCCGCGGCTGCCGGTCTGCTTCGAACCGAAAGGAGCCTTGTGCCATGGATCTCACCGGACTTCTTCTTTATTCCTTCGTCATACTCATCACGCCGGGACCGAACAACCTGACGATGATGTATCTCTCCGCGCGGCACGGCTTCCGCCGCGCCTCCCTCTTCATGTGGGGAAGCACGCTGGGGATCACCGTGAAGGCCCTGCTCTGCGGGCTCCTGAACGTGTTCCTCACGTCGTTCATCCCCGCGGTCCTCCCCTATATGAAATGGCTCGGCGGCCTCTACATGCTGTACCTCGCGTACCGGATGCTTGCGTCCGGCTTTGCCGCCGAAGAACAGGAGGCGAAGCACGGGGACGATGCCACCTTTGCCGCCGGCATCCTCCTTCAGTGCGTGAATATCAAGAGCTGGCTCGGCTGCCTTGGCATGTTTGTCTTTGTGGTGCCGTACACCAGGGCGTTCTCCGCGATCGCCGCGGCGTCGCTCATCAATTCGGCGATCATGGTGCTCTGCACGACCGCCTGGGGGCTGTCAGGCGTCGCGTTCCGCCGTGTCTACGCGGAGCACAGGCGCGCGTTCAGCGTCCTTCTCGCGGCCTCCCTCATCTTCTGCGCGTATTCAGCGGTCCGGTGATATCCGGACCGTTTGCTTTTGCACAGTATCCGGATCCTTTGCTTCTGCATAATATCCGGACCCTTTATTTTTACATTGATTACACGGAAAAACTATAATAAAATGGTAACTTAGATTTTAATAAGAGGGGGTTCCTGTATGGAAAGCAAAGCACCAAACGGGAAGGCACTGCTGCCGATCCTGGTTTTCCTGGTCCTGTATCTCGGGACAGGCGTTTACTATGAGTACATCAGCCCGGTCGAAGGGCAGATGGGCTTCTACATCATGTCTGTCGTGGTCGCCTTCCTGATCGCGCTGATCGTGGCGTTCGCCCAGAACAGGGCGCTGTCGTTTGACGAAAAGATCCACGTGTGCGCGCTCGGGATCGGGGATGACAACATCACCATCATGCTGTTCATCTTCCTGATGGCAGGCGCATTCAGCGGCATCGCGAAGGCAGCGGGCGGCGCGTCCAGCACCGCGAACATGATGCTTTCCTTCGTGCCGGCCGGTTTCGTGGTCCCCGGTCTTTTCGTGATCGGAAGCTTCATTTCCATGGCCATGGGCACCAGCGTCGGCACCATTTCCGTCCTCGTGCCGATCGCGGCCGAGGTCGCGGCCTCCGGCGCGGCTTCCGCGCCGCTTTGCGTGGCTTCCGTCGTCGGCGGGGCCATGTTCGGCGACAACCTTTCCTTCATCTCCGACACGACGATCGCCGCGACCAAGACGCAGGGCGTCCTGATGAAGGACAAGTTCCGCGAGAACTTCCTGATCGCGCTTCCGGCAGCGGTCATGACCATCCTGGTCCTGGCGCTTGTATCGCTCGGCGGAGGCGGCGCCTCTGTCGGGACCTATGAGTACAGCGTAGTCCAGGCAGTCCCGTACTTTATCGTCATCGTGCTCGCGGTCCTCGGCATCAACGTGTTCATCGTCCTCGGCATCGGCGTGCTGCTGTTCCTCATCGCGGGCGCCATGACCGGCATGCTCACCTACGTTTCCGCGTTCTCCGCCATGGGCGGCGGGACCACCGGCATGTTCGAGACCATGATCGTCACGATCCTCGTCGCGTCCATCGGCGCGCTGATCCGCGAGAACGGCGGCTTCGCCGCGATCCTTGAGTTCATCCACGCGCGTTTCCACGGGAAGCGCGGCGGCATGCTCGGGATCTGCGCCCTGACCGCGATGATGGATATCGCGACGGCGAACAATACGGTCGCCATCGTCATGGCGGCGCCGATCGCGAAGCAGATCACCGAGGAGTACGGCATCGATCCGAAGAAGACGGCGTCGCTCCTCGACACGGTGTCCTGCATCTTCCAGGGGATCATCCCCTACGGCGCGCAGCTCCTGATCGCTTCGGGGCTCGCGGGGATCAGCGCCATGTCCATCATCCCGTTCCTGTTCTACCCGTACCTGCTCGCGGTGTTCGTGCTGCTGGCGGTGATGCGGGAAGGAAAGTGACATACCGGAATATGAAAAGCCGGGCTGCCGCATGAAGAAATGATCCGGAAAACGCCCCTTCGTAAGATCGGGGCGCACAAAAGGGGCTGCATGCGGCAGCCTTTTTCTGTGCGTGAAACATGGAGCCTGCCGTTCCGTTCCTTCTCGATTTTTTCATACAGTTAATGATATAATCTTATCGTACGGCATTGATCATGGAAGCTTATATGTGCCGGGGGCCCGGAAACGCAAGGACCGGGTCCCGGGGAAACGGAGGAATGGATGTTCAGCAGGCAGGATCCCGCAAGAAACGCGTTTATGCTGACCGGGCCGTTCGCCCGCCGCGGCTACGACTGGTGGTGGCATTCGTTTACCGGCGTAAGTGAAAGGACCGGGAAGGAGAGAAGCTTTTTTATCGAGTTTTTCATCTGCAACCCGGCGCTTGCGGAGGACCGGCCGGTCTTCGGCAGCAGGGACGGGACCCGGTTCCCGAGCTATCTCATGGTGAAGGCAGGCGCCTGGGGCACGGACGCCGTGCAGCTCCACCGGTTCTTTTCCCTGAAGGACACGGAGATCCGCCGCGGTGCGCCGTTCATGGTCAGCGCGGGCGACTGCTTTGTCTCCGACACGGAGCTCCGGGGGAGCGTCCGGGTGACGAGTGAGGAGGCGGAGGCGCACCCGGAATATATGTGCGGCGCGGGAAGCATGACCTGGGACCTCCTGGTCTCCAAGAAGATCGCCTACAACGTCGGGTACGGTGCAGGGCGGCTTTTCAGGACGCTGAAGGCGTTCGAGATGTACTGGCACGCAGAGGGCATGAAGTCCCTCTTCTCCGGGACCGTCGTGTTCAACGGCGAGCGGTACCGTGTTTCCCCGGAGACCTCCTTCGGGTACGCGGACAAGAACTGGGGCAGGGATTTCACGAGCCCCTGGGTCTGGCTCTCCTCGAACAGCCTTACGGATCTTTCGACCGGGAAAAGGCTCGAAAACAGCGTGTTCGATATCGGCGGAGGCTGCCCGAAGGTCTTCTGCTTCGCGCTTCCGAGGAAGCTGCTCGGCGCGTTCTATTTTGAGGGAAGCGAATACGAGTTCAATTTCAGCAAGTTCTGGACGAAGACGGGGACTCGTTTCTACTGTGAGGAAACGGAAGGCCGGCTCATCTGGCGGGTGATGCAGGAGAACCGCGGCTATGTCGTGAAGGCCAGGTTCACCTGCCCGAAGAGGGAGATGCTGTTCGTCAACTATGAGTCGCCTGACGGCATGAAGCGCCACCGCCGCCTCTTTAACGGCGGGACCGGGACCGGTGAGATCCGGCTCTACCGGAAGGCGCGCGGGAAGCTGGAGCTGGTCCGCGCGGTACGTGCTGACCGCGTCGGCTGCGAATATGGAGAGTACTATTGATTCAGATCCATTGATTCAGATTCAAGGAAAGGATGCGCCATGGAAAAGATTTTTAACGTAAAGACAAAGCTTGGGTTCGGATTTATGAGGCTCCCGCGCCTTGCGGACGGGAAGACCATCGATGTTGAAACGACCAGCCGGATGGTGGACAGGTTCCTCGAAGCAGGAGGCACTTATTTTGACACTGCCTTCATCTACGAGGGCTCCGAGGCCGCGCTGAAGGCGTCGCTGATCGACCGGCACCCCAGGGAAAGCTTCCAGGTCGCGACAAAGCTCCATACCGGGCAGTGCCCGGACGAGGCTTCCGCCAAGGAAGAGTTCCGGATCAGCCTTGAACGTACGGGCGCAGGCTACTTCGACTATTACCTCCTCCACAGCCTGGGCAAGGACAGGGCGCACGTCGCGGAGGACTTCCATCTCTGGGAGTTCCTTCAGGAGATGAAGGAGAAGGGCCTGGTCCGGCATTTCGGCTTCTCGTTCCACGGGACCCCGGAGATCCTTGACAGCATCCTGACGCGGCATCCGGAGGCGGAGTTCGTCCAGCTGCAGATCAATTACGCGGACTGGGAGGATTCCTCCATCCAGGCGAAGAGATGCTACGAGATCGCGGAAAAGCACGGAAAGCCGATCGTCGTCATGGAGCCGGTGAAGGGCGGAACGCTCGCGGACCCGCCGGAGAGCGTCCTTGACATCTTCCGCAAGGCGGATCCTGACGCGAGCCCCGCGTCCTGGGGGATCCGGTTCGCGGCGTCGCTCCCGCAGACGGCGGTGGTGCTGTCGGGCATGTCCGCACCGGATCAGATGGAGGACAATCTTTCCTTCATGAAGGACTTCCGCCCGCTTTCGGAGGCGGAGATGAGCGTGATCCGGGAGGCGCAGGAGGCGCTGAAAAAGGTCAACAGGATCGGCTGCACGGGCTGCAATTACTGCACCCCGGGATGTCCCATGGAGATCCGTATCCCGGATATCTTCTCGGTCATGAACATCAACCTCATGTACGGAAAGCTGGACACCGCCCGGAACAGCTATACCTGGCGGATCGGGCCGGTGAAGGCGTCGGAGTGCATCAAGTGCGGACAGTGCGAGTCGGTATGCCCGCAGCAGCTGCCGGTCATCCGCCTGCTTGAGGAGACGGCGGAAGCGCTCGAGTAAATGAAATAAACAGAAGGCAGGGAGAACATTTTGCCGAACATCCTGAATCTTGAAAACGTATCCAAAAGCTTTGAGAACCGGATCCTGCTTGACGGCGTGACCCTGGGCATCCACTCCGGCGACCGCCTCGGCGTGATCGGGGTGAACGGCACGGGGAAATCCACGCTGCTTTCGATCGCCGCGGGGACGCTGGAGCCGGACGACGGCCAGGTGGTCCGGACGAAGGACTTAAAGATCTCCTTTCTTCCGCAGGAGCCTGTGTTTGACGGGACGCGCTCTGTCCTTGAGAACGTCTGCGGCGCCATCAGCGGGAAGCACGAATACTGGGACACGACCGGGGAGGCGCGCGCCATGCTGGAGCGCTTCGGGATCACGGAGCCGGACCGGGAGCCGGGGACCCTGTCCGGCGGGCAGAGGAAACGGGCGGCGCTTGCCGCGGCGCTCCTCACGCCGTCGGACCTCCTCATCCTGGACGAGCCGACGAACCACCTGGACAGCGATATGATCGAGTGGCTCCAGGACTTCCTCACCAGGTACCGCGGGGCGCTCCTCATGGTCACGCACGACCGGTATTTCCTTGACCAGGTGACCACCGGGATCATCGAGATCGACCGCGGGAAGCTGTACCGCTACGCGGAGAACTATTCCGGATACCTCGAGAGGAAGGCGGAACGGCTGAATGCCGCCGTCGCAGCGGAGCGGAAGGCGCAGGCGCTCTACAGGAAGGATCTCGCGTGGATCATGCGGGGCGCCAGGGCGCGCTCCACGAAGCAGAAGGCGCATATCCAGCGCTTCGAGGCTTTGAGGGACAGGGAGCGCCCCGAGGAGGAGGCTTCTCTTACCATGGCTTCGGTCTCTTCGCGGCTCGGCGGGACCACCATCGAGCTCGACCGCGTCTCGGGCGGCTACGGCGGGAAGGCCCTGTTCCATGATTTTACCTATATCTTTCTGAAGAACGACCGGATCGGGATCATCGGCCCGAACGGGTGCGGAAAGTCGACCCTGATCCGGACGGTCACGGGGGAGCTTCCCCCGATTTCCGGGACCGTGGTGGTCGGGCAGACGGTGAAGATCGGCGTCTTCGGCCAGGAGAATGAGCTTCCGGACGGGGACCAGCGCGTGATCGACTACGTCCGCGACGTCGCGGAGTTCATACAGACGCCGGACGGGTACGTGAGCGCCGCGAATATGTGCGAGCAGTTCCTGTTTGACGGAAACATGCAGTATACGCCTGTCCGGAAGCTTTCCGGGGGCGAAAAGCGAAGGCTCCGGCTGCTCCGCGTCCTGATGGGCGCGCCGAACGTGCTGATCCTCGATGAGCCGACGAACGACCTTGACATCCGGACGCTCCGGATCCTCGAGGATTATCTCGACCGCTTCGCGGGGATCGTGATCGTGGTGTCCCACGACCGGTATTTCCTTGACCGCGTGGTCCGCCGCGTCTTCGCCTTCGAGGACGGCGGCCTGCTCCGCCAGAGCGAGGGAGGCTACGAGGAGTACCGTGAGCGGAAGCTCCTGGAAGCGGCAGATGCCGCCGCGAAGGGCGCCGGAGCTTCAGGAGCCCGCGGAAAGGGAGCCGCGGCCGGTGCGGACGCGTCTTCCCCGGACGGCGGGCAGCCCGCCGCGGGGGAGAAGGGCGACGGCCGGACACACGCGAAAAAGAACCGGCTCTCCTACAAGGACCAGAAGGAGTATGACGGGATCGAGGCGGAGATCGACCGCCTGCAGGCGGAGTGCGACCGCCTGGACCGCGAGGTACAGGAGGCTGCTTCCGACTACGTGAAGCTCGCGAAGGTGAGCGCGGAGAAGGAGGCGGCGGACCGGAAGCTAGAGGAGCGCCTGGAGCGCTATCTTGAGCTCCAGGAGATGGTCGACGCGCTCGGCGGCTGACAAAGGGTGAAGGGAAAAAGGGGTTTTTCAGGCAGAATGCCCGCCGGGGAAGAACGGAGCAGCAGGTCACATGAAACTTATTATCAGCTTTCTTAAGCGCTGCTGGGCCCTCGCGCTCCTCGCGTCCGGCTTTATGGTCGCGGAGGTGTTCGTGGACCTCTGCCAGCCCAGGATGATGGAGATCATCGTGGACCGGGGGATCCTCGGGATCGGGAACAGCGGCGTATCGGACCCGGGGCTTGTGGCCTCGACCGGCATAAAAATGATCCTGGTGGTCTTCTGCGGGGGCCTCTGCGGCGTGCTGTCCGGCGTTTTCACGAACGTGTCGGGGCAGAGCTACGGGAACGACCTCAGGAAGTCCTTCTTTTCGAGGATCATGCATTTCTCCTTTGAGCAGACGGATGATTTCTCTACCGGCTCGCTTATTACACGCATCACGAACGACGTGACGCAGGTCCAGCAGCTCGTCATGCAGATGATCCGCGGCATGGTACGCTGCCTCATGTTCTTTGCGGGCGGCACCACGGCGCTTCTTTCCCTCGACCTTTCCTTCGGCGTGATCGTCGCCTGCGCCTTCCCTGTGATCCTCATCGACGTGATCCTCGTGGTCTGGCGGACGAACCCGCTGTTCACCCTGCTGCAGGCCTGCCTTGACAGGGTCAACGGCGTCCTTCAGGAAAACATCGCCGGCGCGCGCGTGGTCAAGGCCTTCGTGCAGGAAAAGACGGAGGAGGAGCGCTTCGGGAAGGCGAACGAAGAGCTCGTGAGCACCCAGTTCAGCGTGCAGATGATGCTTTCGTTCCTCCGGCCGGTCATGAACATCGTCCTGAATATCGCGGTCGTCGGGATCATCTACGTGGGCAGTGTCGAGGTGCGGGACGGAAGCCTTGCGCCCGGCGCGGTCATGGCAGCGGTCACCTATATTTCGCAGATCCTGAACGGCATGATGATGCTGGCCATGATCTTCCAGACCCTCTCGCGCGGACTTGTCTCGGCGGGCCGCATAAGCGAGGTCCTGTCCGCGGAGCCGGCGATCAAAGACGGCAAGGTCACGGAGAAGGTCCCCGCAGGCGATGACAGAAAGGACGGGGCAGCCCCGGCCCGCGGGAGGGTGCGCTTCCGGAACGTCCGTTTCGTCTATCCGGACAACGGCGCGGAAGTCCTCCGGAACGTGAATCTCGAGATCCTGCCCGGGGAGACGGTCGCCGTGATCGGCGCGACCGGTTCGGGCAAGACGAGCCTTGTGAGCCTGATCCCGCGGTTCTACGACGCGGCGGGAGGCACGGTCGAGGTCGATGGCATCGACGTCCGGGATTATGACCTTAAGACCCTCCGCACGAAGGTCACGGTCTGCCTCCAGAAGAGCGAGCTTTTCAGCACGACGATCCGGGACAACATCACGGCCGGGCAGGGCGAGGTCTCCGACGAGGCGGTCTCGAAGGCCGCCAGGGCGGCGCAGGCGGAGGATTTCATCCTGCAGCAGCCCGGCGGGTACGCTGCGGCGGTCGCGGAGCGCGGCATGAGCCTGTCCGGCGGGCAGCGGCAGAGGATCGCCATCGCCAGGGCGCTTCTGAAGGGCGGGGAGATCCTGATCTTCGACGACTCGACGAGCGCGCTGGACCTTAAGACCGAGGCGGGGCTCTATGAAGCGCTCCGCTCTGAATACGGGAACCTGACGAAGATCATCATCGCGCAGCGCATCGCCTCCGTGCGGGCGGCGGACAGGATCGTGGTCCTGGACCGCGGCACGGTCGCGGCGGTCGGCACGCATGATATGCTGATGCGGAGGAGTCCTGTCTACCGGGAGATCTACGAGTCCCAGATAAAGAACGCCGACGGGGAAGGAGGTGCCGCATGAGCGTGCAGAGCGCACCCTCCTCAAGGCTTGCGGAGCAGGGCTTCCGGCCCGGGAACCGCGGGCGCATGGGCGCCCCGGTCGAGAAGCCGCGGAACGGAAAGGAGACCTTAAAGCGGCTGGCGGCGTATTTCCGGCCGGAGGGCGGCATCGTCCTCGCGCTGGCGCTGTCTGTCGTGGTCACCGTGACGGCGGGCGTGATCACCCCGGGGCTCCAGAGCACCGCGATCGATTCGCTGGTCGCCGGGACCTTCCACCGGATCCCGCGCGTGCTTACGGCCATGCTCGCGCTTTACCTGGTCCACGGCTGCTCGACGCTTCTTTCCGGCTTTCTTTCCGCGAAGCTTTCGCGGAACGTCATACGGCGCTTAAGGGGCGAGCTGTTCCGGAAGATCATCAGCCTTCCGGTCGCCTATCTTGACACGCATTCCCACGGGGATATCCTGAGCCGCATGACGAACGACGCGGAGAACGTCTCGAACGTGATCAGCCAGTCCCTGTCGTCGCTCTTTTCCGGGGTCCTGACGCTTGCAGGGACCGTCACCGTCATGCTCTGGTACAGCGTGCCGCTGACGCTTCTCACCTGCGTCACCGTGGTCATGACGGTCGCGGCGACGAGGATCATGTCGTCGCTTATGCGGAAGTATTACCTGAAGCGGCAGGTGCTCCTCGGCAGGCTGAACGGGATCGTCGAGGAGAAGGTCACCGCGGGCAGGACCGTGGCGGCCTACAATCTGCAGGACATGACCATCGAGGAATTCAACGCGGCGAGCGACGCCATGACGCGGACCGGGATCATCGCGGACATCCTGGGCAACGCGATGGGGCCGGTCATGAACACGCTGAACAACTGTTCCTTTGTGATCGTCGCAGTGTTCGGCGCGGTATTCGCGCTGAAGGGGATGATCTCGGTCGGCGTGATCAGCGCCTTTATCATCTACTCCAAGCAGTTCTCGCGCCCCATCAACGAGCTCGCCCAGCTCTACGGCCAGATCGAGACTGCGGTCGCGGGCGCGGAGCGGATATTCGCGATCCTTGACGAAAGGGAGGAGGACCGGAGCGGGGAGCCTGCCCTTACGGTCACCCGCGGGGAGATCTCCTTCGAGCACGTGGATTTCAGCTACGTGCCGGGCAAGCAGGTCATCTTTGACTTCAGCCTGAAGGTGGGGGCAGGGAAGAAGATCGCCCTGGTCGGTTCCACCGGCTCAGGGAAGACGACTGTCGTGAACCTTCTCATGCGCTTCTATGAGATCGACGCGGGCCGCATCACCGTCGACGGGAAGGACATCCGGGAGATCTCCCTCGGAGCGCTCAGGGACGCGGTCGGCATCGTCCTCCAGGATACCGTGCTCTTTACCGACACGGTGCGCGCGAACCTGAAATACGCGGACAGGACCATTTCTGACCGGAGGATGATCGAGGCCGCGGAGCTTGCGAACTGCGACAAGGTGGTCGAGGTCCTGCCGGAAGGCTACGACACGGTACTCGCGGGCGCGGGGGCAAACCTGTCCGCCGGGCAGCGCCAGCTCCTTACCATCGGGCGCGCGTTCCTTTCCTACCCGAAGATCCTGATCCTTGACGAGGCGACGTCCAGCGTCGACACGAGGACCGAGAAGGAGATCCAGAACGCGATGGCGCGGCTCATGAAGGACCGGACGAGCCTGATCATCGCGCACCGTCTCTCCACCATCCGCGACGCGGACATGATCGTCGTCATGGACCACGGGCACATCACGGAGACCGGCACCCACGAGGAGCTTCTTGAAAAGCAGGGCGATTACTACCGGCTCTACATGACGCAGTTCGCCGGGCAGGCGACGTAAGGCGGAGAGCGGCGCGCAGGACCTGCCGCCGGGAAGCGTCTTCCCTGCCGCACACGCGCATAAAAAGCGGACGATGCTGTCGTATCGCGGCCTGATTTGTGCTATGATAAAAAGCAGAAGGCAATTGTTCTTCAATCTTTTTCAGGAGGTATGAAATGGGCGAATTAGGTGTTTTAACTGCCGGGATGGGATCTGTCGTTGATATCTGCTCCAAGCTGATCTTTGCGCTGATCGCGTATATCATCGGAAAGAGCATCGTGAACTGGATCGTCGGCACTGTGGCGAAGAGCAAGGCTGTGACGAAGCTCGAGGACACGGTGCGCACCTTCCTTTTAAGCTTCTTAAGGATCGGCCTTATGGTCATCCTGGTCATCACGATCATCGGGATCCTCGGCGTACCGATGGCTTCCGTCGTCGCTGTGCTCGCGTCCGCGGGCGTCACGGTGGGCCTGGCGCTGCAGGGAGCGCTTTCGAACCTTGCCGGCGGCATCATGCTCCTCGTCTTCAAGCCGTTCAAGGTCGGCGATTTCATTGAGGGCGGCGGCGCGACCGGGGTCGTGAAGGAGGTCACGCTGTTCTACACGGTCATCACGACAGTCGACAACAAGCGCATCACCGTGCCGAACGGCGCCCTGATGAACGCGAACGTCACGAACTTCTCGTCCGAGGACCTGCGCCGCGTCGACCTGACGTTTGCCTGCGCGAAGTCCGAGAAGCCCGAGCGTATCCAGGAGATCATCCTCGGCGCTATCAGGCAGGTGCCGAAGGTCCTTGACGAGCCGGAGGCGGGCGCTCCGTTCGCGCGCCTGACCGGCGGAACGAACGAGGCGATGGAGTTCACCGCCCGCGCGTGGTGCAAAAACGCGGATTACTGGGATGTCTACTTTGACATGAACCAGAAGATCACCGAGGCGCTCGGCGCGAACGGCGTGCAGGCCCCGGCGGTCCGGATCATCAACGGATAAGGGATCCGTAGCAATGCATATATGATCTGATCAGGAGGCTGTCGCGCCAGGCTGTTTTCCGGCATGATGCGGCAGCTTCTTTCATTATCAGAAGGACAGGAGAGAACTATGGGAAGTCTGAAATACAGGATCATCGCGTTTGACCTTGACGGGACGCTTCTTACCACGGACAAGCGGGTATCCGCGGCGAACGCGGAGGCTTTAAGGCGCGCCGCGGAGGCAGGGGCATACATCGTACCGGCGACCGGCCGCATACTGAAGGGGATCCCCGCGGAGATCCTTGCGTTCCCGTTCCTCCGCTACGCGGTCACGGTAAACGGCGCCATGGCGGAGGACGTGCAGGAGGGGACCATCCTGTACCACGCCGGCATCGACCGCGGGACGGCGCTTGAGATCCTGTCGTTCCTCGACACGGAGGACGTGATCTACGACTCCTATATGAACGGCTGGGGGAAGATGACCCGGTCCCACTATGAAAAGGCGGAGGTCTACGCCCCGGACGAGCATTTCCTGAAGATGATCCGGACGCTCCGCACGCCTGTCGACGACCTGAAGGAGTATATCCGGACCAGCGGCGAGCCGATCGAGAAGGTCCAGTTTTTCGCGAGGAATCCCGCGGAGCGGGACCGCATCATGGCCGAGGTCGGGAAGCGCTTCCCGGAGATGTGCCTTACCTATTCGTCGGTACAGAACCTTGAGATCAACAGCCGTGAAGCGACCAAGGGCAACGCCCTTATGGCGCTGGCGAAGCATCTCGGCATACCGGCGGAGGAGGTCATGGCGATCGGCGACAGCACGAACGACCTCTCGATGATCCGCGCGGCCGGCTGCGGCGTCGTGATGGGAAACGGCCTTCCGGAGATGCTTAAGGAGGCGGACTACGTGACCGCAGGCAACGACGAGGACGGCGTCGCGAAGGCTGTCCTGTTCCTTAACGGACTGGAGTAAAAAACGCCCCGGCCCGCGGCCCGGAAGGCGGATATTTCCCGGCTTCGTTTAGACATTTGCCCCGCAATTGACCATTGCGGGGCATTTTTTTGTGGTTTAGAATCTGATTGCGGCGCGGCTCATTCCATGCCGCGGCATGTCTGCCCCTGTCCCTTGGGTCCGGAGCAGGCGGAACCAGGTAAGAAAGGAGCGGCGTTTTGAAGCGTCTTCTTGTAGCCAAATACGGCTATATCGTCATGTCCATTATTTTTTATCTCTGCGGGCTTACGTATATGTTCCTGCCGGAGCTTTCCCCGCTTGCCGTATGCGTCATGAGCGGCATCTGCCTTCTCGCGTACGGGGCGATCAAGCTGGTAGGCTACCTTTCGCCCGACCCGTACCAGCTGGCGTTCCAGTACGATATGGCCTCCGCGATCCTTCTCATGATCGTCGGGGTGCTGGTCCTGGTCTGCAACACGCGGATCTTCGAATTCCTTATTCCGGGGCTCGGGATCCTTCTGCTTTTTGACAGCGCGCTGACCATACAGACCGCGAAGGACGCCGCGAAGTTCGGCATCAGAAACTGGTACCTGCTTCTCATCGTTTCGATCATTGCCGCCGTTTTCGGGATCCTGATGATCATCGGGCCGTTCCCGAACATGCGGGCAAAGCACGTGATCGTCGGGCTCGCCGTGATCTCGGAGGGCATCATGAAGCACTTTGTCGTGGGCTGTACGCTGAAAAAGCGGGAAAAGAAACACATTTAAGAACAGACTTCTGAGTTTAGCAAAGAGAGGAAACCATGAGCACTGCAGTCGTGACAGATACGAACAGCGGCATTTACGAGGCGGAAGGAAAGGAACTGGGGATCCATGTCGTCCCTATGCCCATCGTTGCGGGAGAGACCACGTACTACGAGGGCCTTACCATCACGCATGAGGAGTTTTTCGATCTCTTAAAAAGCGGGACCACGGTCCGGACGTCCCAGCCGGCCCCGGGCAGCGTCACCGACGTCTGGGACAGCGTGCTGAAGGAGTACGATGACCTTGTCTATATCCCCATGTCGAGCGGGCTTACCGGCTCCGTGCAGACGGCGAAGATCCTCGCGGAGGATTATAACGGCAGGGTACAGGTCGCGGACAACCACAGGATCTCCGTCACCCAGCGCCATTCCGTGATGGACGCGCTCACCATGGCGGAGAGCGGAATGAACGCCGCCCAGATAAAGAACATCCTGGAGCAGACGGCGTTCGAGTCGATCGTATTCATCGCGGTCGAGGACCTTTCCTATCTGAAGCGGGGCGGCAGGATCACGCCGGCAGTTGCGGCGATCGGATCCATCCTGAACATCAAGCCGCTCATGGTCATCCGCGGCGAGAAGCTGGACCAGTACGCGACGGTGCGGGGAACGAAGCACTGCAGGAAGAGATCGGTCGAGGCGCTCCGCGAGGAGGCGCAGAAGCTGAAGAGCAAGGGCTTTTCCATCAGGATCGGCGCGGCGGGAAGCTTCGCGGATCCCGCGGACGGGGAGGCCTGGGCAGACCAGATCCGGGAGGCGTTTCCCGGGGAGGAGGTCCGGTACGACCCGCTTTCCTACAGCATTGCCTGCCATACCGGCCCGGATGCCTTCGGCTGCGGCGTCAGCCTGGTCTACGAACGGTAAGGGGTCACCGCCCGGCGTCCTTCTCTGCGGACGGAAAGGAATGGCGGCGTTACCAGCCGGCGTCCTTCGCGAGATACGCGGCGCGCGCCATCTCGGCGGTAAAATCGCCCTCCATGCCTCCGTTCAGCCAGTCGGAGAGGCAGCCGTAAAGGATCGCTTTATAGAAACGGACGAGCAGCGTCCGGTCCTTCTCTGAGAGGGCCGGGCGTTTTTCCGTGTCCCGGTGGAAGGCGACGCAGCGCTCGGCTGCCCTCAGGCAGAGGCTCTCAAGCCCGGACAGGAACATTTCCCGCGCCTTTGAGTTCAGCAGGTTCAGGATGGCGGTGCGGTGTGAGGCGCAGGCCTCGGCGATCGGGATGATGCTGTGTATGGGCGTGTCAAAAGGACGGTCTCCGCTGAGGATCATATCCGCCCAGCTGCGCACCGCCTGTTCAAGAAGGGAGGGAATGCCTTCAAAATGATAATAGAAGGTGTTCCGGTTCACCTGGCAAAGGTCAACGATGTCCTTTACCGTTATTTTTTTGTACACCTTTTCCCCGAGGAGCTGCCAGAAGGCGTCCGTCAGGAGCTTCTCTGTCTGTGTCATCCGGTTTAGTCTAACATATTGAACGTGTTTTTTAATGTGTTTTTATGTTTTTTACTGAACCTTTTTGCCTTTTTTTCCGTCTTTGTCTGTGAAGGATTTTTTTCGGAGAGAAAGGAAGGAAGATCATGGGATATGTCACAGGCATAGAGGCGGTCAGGCTTGCGCTGGAGGGCTTCAGGACCAGGGAGACAAGGGAGGGCGTCATCGTGTATCCGGCCGTCTGGAGGGAGGCGGGGACCTTTCCGCAGGACAGCTCCCCGGCGGTGTGCGAGAGGCCTGCCCTGTACAGGGCAAGGATCCCGGAATTCTGGCCGGCGACGCCGGGGGAGGCCTGCCGGATGGCGTGGTCCGCGAAGAACTACGCGGAGACCTACGGGACGCCGATCCTGGTCAGGATCACCCGGGAGGTCAGGAACGCGGAGGAGGAGATCCGCATCCGGCGCCCGGCGGCGGAGGCAAGAAGGCAGCGGGAGTACGCCGCCGCGAGGAAGGCGTTCCCCGGGGCGGTCCCGTCCGCCGCGTTTTCCGATTCCGCGTGGAACAGGACGGAGGGCGCCGGGTCAAAGGGGATCATCGTCCGCGGCCCGGCCTGGCTCACGGTAGAGGCAGCCGCGGGCGGGTCCCCCTGCGCGAGGATCCTGAAGATCGGGACCGTGAACCCGCTCCCGGAGGAGATGATGCGCCGGTTCCTTTCCGGGGTCCGGTCCTGCCTCGTGATCGACGACACCAAGGAGGAGCTCCTCCTGCCGGTCTACGCGATGAAGGGGAAGTATGACCTCCGGCTCCGCGTGGAGACGTTCCACGGGGCGGAGCACGTCCCGCAGGACGTTCTGGATGCGGTCACGCGGTTTCTGAAGCCGGGGACCTGATCTTCACCCGCGGAGATAAAATGCTTGCTTTCTTATTTATGAATCTTTAAACTGTTATTTGCCGGACCGGCGAAAGGGCCCGGCAAAAACAAAACCGGAGGGAACATGTCATATCCCTGTAAAGTACATATCAAAAAAGGCGAAGGCCGCCTTTTCAAGGCAGGCGGCGCCTGGATCTTTGACAACGAGATCGGGTCCGTGGAGGGCAGCGCCGAGAACGGCGGGTTCGTGACCGTCGTTGATTTCGACGGCTATCCGCTCGGGAACGGCTTTATCAACATGAATTCAAAGATCCGCGTCCGGATGATGACCCGGGACGCGGAGCGCCTGATCGACCATGCGCTTCTTGAGGAGCGCGTCCGCGCGGCCTGGGAATACAGGAAGCGCGTCATCGACACCTCCTCCTGCCGGCTCATCTTCGGAGAGGCGGATTTCCTTCCGGGGCTCACGGTGGACAAGTTCTCGGACGTCCTGGTCGTCGAGAGCCTCGCGCTCGGGATCGACCGGATGAAGGAGGAGATCGTCGGGATCCTGAAGGAGGTCCTCCTTGAGGACGGGATCCGGATCCGCGGCGTCTATGAGCGGAGCGACGCGAAGGAACGGCTGAAGGAAGGCATGGAGCGCCGGAAGGGCTTCATCGGGGAGCCGTTCGGCACGGAGGTCGCGATCACCGAGAACGGCGTACGCTACCTGGTGGACGTGAAGGACGGCCAGAAGACCGGATTTTTCCTGGACCAGAAGCTGAACCGCCTGTCCATCCACAGACTTTCAAAGGACGCGCGGGTGCTGGACCTTTTCACGCACACCGGTTCGTTCGCGCTGAACGCGGGGATCGCGGGAGCCTCGGAGGTCCTGGGCGTCGACGCCTCGGAGGCGGCTGTGCTGCAGGCGCAGAAGAACGCGGAGCTGAACGGCCTTTCCGAGCGGGTCAGCTTCCGCGCGGCGGATGTTTTTGAGCTTCTTCCGGAGCTTGAGGCTGCCGGGGAGCGCTACGACCTCGTCATCCTGGACCCGCCGGCTTTCACCAAGAGCCGCGAGACCATAAAGCGCGCGGTCAAGGGGTACCGGGAGATCAACCTCCGCGGCATGAAGCTCGTAAAGGACGGCGGTTTCCTTGCCACCTGCTCCTGCTCGCATTTCATGGATGAGGACCTTTTCAGGAAGACCATCCGGGAAGCGGCAGCAGGCGCGCACAGGAGGCTCCGCCAGGTGAGCTTTTCCACGCAGGCCCCGGACCACCCGATCCTCTGGGCGGCGGGAGAGACCTATTATCTTAAATTCCTGGTCTTCCAGGTGGTATCAGAGAAGTAAAAACAGCAGGAAAGGAAACGGAATGACAGTACTGATCGATTACGACGCGGGGAACCTCCGCTCGGTGGAAAAGGCGCTGCGCCGTCTCGGCGCGCAGCCCGTGATTACAAGGGAACCGGAAATCATCCTGTCGGCGGATCACGTGATCCTGCCGGGCGTCGGCGCGTTCAGGGACTGCATGGACAAGCTCCGCGCCTACGGGCTGGTCGGCGTCGTGAAGGAGTGCGCGCAGAAGGGCACGCCGTTCCTCGGCATCTGCCTCGGCATGCAGCTTCTTTTTGAGGCGAGCGAGGAGGGGATGGAGGAGAATGGCGGCGCGCCGGTAGAGGGCCTCGGGCTCCTGCCTGGCGTGGTACGCAGGATCCCCGCCGGGGAAGGAAGGAAGATCCCGCACATGGGCTGGAATTCCCTGAGGATCGCGGACCATATGCGCCTGTTTAAAGATATCCCGCAGGACAGCGACTTCTATTTCGTGCATTCATTCTGCCGCGAGGCGGAGGGGCTTCCCTACGAGGCGGCGGAGACCGCGTACGGGATCCGGGTCCTTGCCTCCGTGGAGCAGGGGAACCTCTTCGGGACCCAGTTCCATCCGGAGAAGAGCTCTGCCATGGGCTTGAGGCTTCTCGGGAATTTTCTGGCAGTCCGCGGGTGAAACTGTGCTATAATGTGCTGCGGCGCGTTTCAGGACGCCGCGGGAAAGGAGCAGCATGCTCACGAAAAGGATCATTCCCTGCCTCGACGTGAATAACGGCCGCGTGGTGAAGGGAGTCAATTTTGTAAACTTAAGAGACGCAGGGGACCCGGTGGAGATCGCGGCGGCCTATGACCAGGCCGGCGCGGACGAGCTCGTGTTCCTCGATATCACCGCGTCAAGCGACGCCCGCGAGACGGTCGTCGACATGGTCGCGCGCGTCGCGTCGCAGGTCTTTATCCCGTTCACGGTGGGCGGGGGCATCCGCACGACGGACGACTTTAAAAAGCTGCTCCGGGAGGGCGCGGACAAGATCTCGGTGAATTCCGCTGCGATCGACGATCCCAGGCTGATCAGCGACGCGGCGGAAAAGTTCGGGAGCCAGTGCGTGGTCCTCGCGATCGACGCGAAGCGGCGGGCGGACGGCTCCGGCTGGAACGTGTTCAAGCACGGCGGCCGGATCGATACCGGCCTTGACGCCGTGGAGTGGGCCGCGAAGGGCGTCGCGCTCGGCGCCGGCGAGATCCTCCTGACCAGCATGGACTGCGACGGGACCAAGGCAGGCTACGACTGCCTTCTCACGAGGACCATCGCGGACACGGTCTCCGTCCCGGTCATCGCCTCCGGCGGCGCCGGCACGAAGGAGCATTTCTACGACGCGCTGACGGAGGGCGGGGCTGATGCCGCGCTCGCCGCGTCTCTCTTCCATTACAAGGAGCTTGAGATCCGCGACCTGAAGGAATATCTCGCAGCCAGGGGACTGCCCATGCGGCTTGCCTGAAAGGAGCGTCCATGGCAGCGATCAGCAACGACTGGCTTCCGGCGCTGAAGCCGGAATTCGGAAAGCCCTACTACAGGGATCTCTACCGCTTCATCAACGACGAATACCGCACCCGCACGGTCTATCCGCCGGCGGACCGGATCTTCGAGGCGCTTCACCTGACGCCGCTGAAAAGCGTGCGCGTCGTGATCCTCGGACAGGATCCGTACCATGAGCCCGGGCAGGCGCACGGGCTCTGCTTTTCCGTGCTTCCGGGCGCCCAGGCACCGCCCTCGCTCGTGAATATCTTCGAGGAGCTGCATAACGACCTCGGGTGCTACGTGCCGAACAACGGCTACCTGAAAAAGTGGGCGGACCAGGGGGTGCTTCTCCTGAACACGCTCCTCACGGTGCGGGCGCACGCCGCGTTTTCCCATCAGGGACACGGCTGGGAGCAGTTCACCGACGCGGTGATCCGCGCGGTCAGCGCCGAGGACCGTCCGATCGTGTTCCTGCTCTGGGGACGTCCCGCGCAGCAGAAGAAGGCCATGCTGACGAACCCGAAGCACCTGGTCCTGACGGCGCCGCACCCGTCGCCCCTGTCCGCGTACCGGGGCTTTTTCGGATGCCGCCATTTTTCGAAGGCGAATGATTTCCTCAGGGCCAACGGCTGCGAGCCGGTCGACTGGCAGATCGAAAATATCTGAAGGGTCCCGTCCCCCGGAGCTTTGCCGGGAGCGGTCAGGACCTGATCTAACAGGAGTTTTTTATGAATATTATTGAAATACTGAAGGTGATCGTCCTCGGCATGGTCGAGGGCTTCACGGAGTGGCTGCCCATCAGCTCCACAGGGCACCTCATCCTGATCGACAACCTGATCCGGCTGAACGTCACGCCGGAGTTCATGGAGATGTTCCGCGTGGTCATCCAGCTCGGCGCGATCCTTGCGGTCGTGGTCATGTATTTCCCGCGGCTGAACCCGTTTGACCCGAGGAAGAGCAGAGGACAGCGGGCGGCAACGTGGACGCTCTGGTCAAAGATCGTGGTGGCCTGCCTTCCCGCGGCGGTGCTCGGGCTCCTTCTGGACGACTGGCTCGACGCCCACCTCTACAACGGCTTCGTGGTCGCGCTCATGCTGATCCTTTACGGCGTGTTCTTTATCCTGATCGAGAACAGGAACCGCGGCGTGCAGCCGGTCATCGACAGGCAGAGAAAGCTTTCCTACCATACTGCGCTTTACATCGGCATGTTCCAGGTGCTTGCCCTGATCCCCGGCACCTCCCGTTCCGGGGCCACCATCATCGGGGCGATGCTCCTCGGGTGTTCCCGCACGGTCGCCGCGGAGTTTTCCTTCTTCCTCGGTATCCCGGTCATGTTCGGCGCGAGCCTTCTCAAGATCGTGAAGTTCGGCTTCCACTTTACCGGGACGGAGCTCTTCTACCTGGTGCTCGGCATGGCGGTCTCGTTCTTCGTTTCCGTCTACTCGATCCGCTTCCTCATGAGCTGGGTCAAGAAAAATGACTTCAAGTTCTTCGGATATTACAGGATCGTCCTCGGTGTGATCGTACTGCTCTGGTACGTCATCTCCGCAGCGCTCGGAAAGGCATGAAGCGCGCGTTCCGCACGGCTGTTTCGTGTGCCGTGCCGATTCTCGTGTTTTACCTTCTGCAGGCAGCCGTAAGCTTCCTCATCTTCGGCGCGGCGGTCCTCCTGAACGGGGAGGGGTGGAAGGGCGCCGTGGACGCGCCTTCCTTCCCGCTGCTTGTGACCGCCGCGGTGAATCTCTGCGAGGCGCCCGTGCTGTACGTCCTGTTCCGGACGGACCGGTACACAGGGAAAAGGAGCACCGACCGCAGCCTTTCCCTGAAGCCCCGCGTTTACCTGGCAGCGGCGGCAGGCATGCTCGGGTTCTATTTCCCGCTCATGATCCTTATGTCGATGACCGGGATCGGGGAGGCGGACGCGGCGTTCCAGGAGATCGACAGCTCGATCATGGCTGCGCCGCTCCCGCTGAAGCTCTTTGCGGCGGGCATGACAGCGCCGGTCGTGGAGGAGCTTCTTTTCCGCGGGCTCCTGTACACAAGGGCGTCCAGAGGCTTCGGGCCGTACCCTGCGCTTTTCATCTCCGCGCTTGCGTTCGGCATATTTCACGGGAACCTGACGCAGGGGACCGCGGCCGCCGTTTTAGGACTGATCCTCGGATATACCTACATGCGGACCGGGGCGCTGCTCGTGCCTGTCCTCATGCACGCGGTATCCAATACTGCCGCCATCCTGCTCACTGACGTGGCAGGCGGCGTGCCTGACAGCCTGTTTACTTACATTGCCGTACCGCTTTTCTCAGCAGCGGCGGTCGGCCTATACCTGAAAGCATTCTGCGGGCCGGATGGTCCGCAAGAACCGGAGGAGACAGAATGAAACTACTGAGCATTGCCGTGCCGTGCTACAACAGCGCGGTATATATGCGCCACTGCGTGGAAACGCTTCTGCACGGCGGCGAGGAGGTCGAGATCCTGATCGTGGACGACGGCTCCGTAAAGGACAATACCGCGGAGATCGCGGATGAGCTGGAGAAGGAGCATCCCACGGTGATCCGCGCGATCCACCAGGAGAACGGGGGGCACGGGAGCGCGGTATGCACCGGGCTCGCGAACGCGTCCGGCATCTTCTTCAAGGTCGTGGATTCCGACGACTGGGTCGATGAAGAGGCCTACGACCGGGTCCTTGACACGATCCGGAGCTTCGTACAGAAGAACGAGCAGCTTGACATGCTCATCTCGAACTTCGTCTACGAGAAGGAGGGCGCGAAGCATAAGAAGGTCATGCGGTACCGCCACGTCCTTCCGAAGGAGCAGCTGATCACCTGGGACGATGTCGGGCATTTCCGGCTTGGGCAGTACATCCTCATGCATTCGGTCATCTACAGGACGCAGCTCTTAAGGGACTGCGGGCTGGACCTTCCGAAGCATACCTTCTACGTGGACAATATCTTCGTGTACCAGCCGCTCCCGAGCGTCAGGACCATGTACTATCTGGACGTGGATTTCTACCGGTACTACATCGGCAGGGAGGACCAGTCCGTCAACGAGCAGGTCATGATCAGCAGGATCGACCAGCAGTACCGCGTGACGAGGCTCATGCTGGGCTACAGCGATCCCTACCAGATCCCGAACAGGAAGCTGAGGAGCTATATGATCAAGTATCTCGAGATCATGATGGCCATCTGCTCGATCCTTGCGATCCGCTCCGGCACGGAGGAGAACCTCGCGAAGAAGAAGCAGCTCTGGAAGGACCTGAAGGAGCAGAACCTCCACCTTTACATGCGCCTCCGCTGGGGGATCCTCGGCCAGAACATGAACCTCCCGGGAAAGAGCGGCCGCAAGTTCTCGGAGGTGGTCTACAGGATCGCGCAGAAGCTGTACGGGTTCAACTGATCCCGGGAGACCGGCGGGAGCAGAAAAAATGCTCCCGCGGGCAAATAAATCTTGACAACTTCCCGGTTTTCCAATATACTGACATGGCGTTCAGAAAAACGCTGCGGCGGAGTAGCTCAGTTGGCTAGAGCACACGGTTCATACCCGTGGTGTCAAGGGTTCGAATCCCCTCTCCGCTATCCAGGAAAGAGTCCCTCACGAGGGACTCTTTTTTGCGTGAAGCATTGAGCCGTGCAAGGCCTTCGCTGCGGTGAGGGACCGAAGGTCCCGAACCTGCCGGCGTGGCTCATGGCTTTCGTTTTATTGAATGTTTACAAACAGCCGCGGCACGGTATGCTATACTTAAATGGCGCGAGGGGTTTCAATATGCTGAATTTTATTGTGAATCCGAACGCCGGCGGTGAACGCGGCTACAAGATATGGAAGCGTCTTGAGCGCCGGCTCAATAAACTTCATATCACCTACAGGGTCTTTGTGACGGGATCGCGCGGGGAGGCCGCGCAGATCGCGTCGGAGCTCAGCATGGAGGATCCCGCTGAGCCATGCGTGATCGTCGCGGTCGGCGGCGACGGCATCATGAACGAGGTCCTGGACGGCGTCCATCTTTCTGACAGGCTCGTGCTGGGCTACATCCCGACGGGGTGGCGTTCCGACCTGGCACGCGGGCTCAGGCTTCCGAAGACTCCGGGGGCATGCCTTGCCCGGATCCTGTCCCCGAGAGAGATACGGACGCTTGATTACGGTGTCGTAAATTACGGCTCCGGGGAGCTTAAGCACCGCAGGTTCCTTGTGAGCTGCGGCGCGGGGTACGACGCGCAGGTGACGGAAAGCATCCGGCGCCATTCGCTGCGGCACTTCACCGGGACTGCGCCTCTGGGCGCCGCGGTATCGACCTATATCGGCGTGAAGAGCCTTCTGAAGAGCCATACGGCGCGCGGCTATGTGATCCTTGACGAAAGCCGCCGCGTGGAGCTGAACCATATCTTCCTCATGGCGGCCCTGATGCAGCCGACCGAGGGGGCAGGCTTAAGGCTCGGATCCGCGAAAAGGATCTCCGACGGGAACCTGTCCGTGTGTATCGTCCATACGGCGTCAAAGCTCCAGCAGCTCAGGATCATGTTCGCGTCGCTCAGGAAGAACCCTGCAAAATACGCAGGCGTCAGGACCTACAGCTGCCGGCAGGCACGCGTGGTCTTCGAGCAGCCGCTCCTCCTCCATACGGACGGCGAGACCTGCGGCGAGCAGGTGGAATACGAGATGCACTGCGTCTCCGGAAAGCTGCAGTTCATCTGCTGACTGGCGGGCCGGGGAATCAGGAAAGATCAAAATGCCGGATGAAATTGCGCTCTTCGAATGCGAAGAGCGCAGTTTTGTGGTATGATTTATCAGTATCTGGCGGAAATACCCCCGCTTCTTAAGCCGGCGGGAGCGTTCAGGGCCAGGATCATTTACCGGAGGAGGCGCCATGAGGATCGGACACGGATTCGACGTACACAGGCTCGTGCCTGACAGGAAGCTGGTCCTCGGAGGGGTCACGGTGCCGTACGAGCTCGGGCTTCTCGGCCATTCGGACGCGGACGTGCTGCTGCACGCGGTCACGGACGCGATCCTTGGAGCCGCGGCACTCGGCGACATCGGCCGGCATTTCCCGGACAGCGACCCTGCCTACAGCGGGATCGACAGCAGGATCCTTTTACGGCATGCGGCGGCACTTGTCCGCGAAAAGGGTTACGCGGTCGGGAACGTCGACGCGACCGTGATCGCGCAGAGGCCGAAGCTCGCGCCCTACATCGATGAGATGCGGGCGAATATCGCGGCGGATCTTGGCGTCAGCGAGGCGGACGTGAACGTGAAGGCGACGACCGAGGAGAAGCTGGGGTTCACCGGCAGGGGAGAGGGGATCTCCGCGCACGCCGTGTGCATCCTCACCGGGGCCGCGGAGCACTGAAGGAGAACGGAAGCCCGGCGCGGGACCAGACGGAAGCCCGACGCGGGACAATACGGAAGCCCGGCGCGGGAACCGTGAGGACCCGCCGGAGACAAAATACAAAAAAGAAAGGCAGCACATATGAAGATCTTTAACACACTGACACGTTACAAGGAGGAGTTCGTACCGCTTGAGCCCGGCAAGGTCAGGATGTATGTCTGCGGCCCGACTGTCTATAACCTCATCCATATCGGGAACGCGCGTCCCATGATCGTCTTCGACACGGTGCGCCGCTATTTCGAGTACCGCGGCTACGAGGTGAACTTCGTTTCGAACTTCACCGACGTGGACGACAAGATCATCAAGGCCGCGAACGAGGAGGGCGTCGATTCCTCGGTCATTTCCGAGCGCTACATAAAGGAGTGCAAAAAGGACATGGAGGGCATGAACATCCGCCCGGCGACGGTCCACCCGCAGGCCACCCAGGAGATCGAGGGGATGAAGACCATGATCGGCCAGCTGATCGACGGCGGGCACGCCTACACCGCCCCGGACGGCACAGTCTATTACCGCGTGCGTTCGTTCAAGGGCTACGGCAAGCTTTCCCACAAGAACCTTGACGACCTGCAGTCCGGGTTCCGGACGCTGAAGGTCACCGGCGAGGAGGACAAGGAGGACCCGAACGACTTCGTCCTCTGGAAGCCGAAGAAGGAGGGGGAGCCGTACTGGGAGTCCCCGTGGTGCAAGGGACGCCCGGGCTGGCATATCGAGTGCTCCGTCATGTCGAAGCGGTACCTCGGCGACCAGATCGATATCCATGGCGGCGGCGAGGACCTTGTGTTCCCGCACCATGAGAATGAGATCGCGCAGTCCGAGGCCGTCAGCGGAAAGCAGTTCGCGAAATACTGGATGCACAACGCGTTCCTGAACATCGACGGCACCAAGATGTCCAAGTCCCTCGGGAACTTCCGGACGGTCCGCCAGGTCAGCGAGCAGTATGACCTCCAGGTCCTGCGCCTGTTCATGCTGAGCGCGCACTACAGGAGCCCGCTGAACTTCTCGAAGGAGCTCATGGAGAGCGCGAAGGCAAGCCTTGAGCGCATCCTGACCGCCATGGACCATCTGCGCGAGGTCCTTCCGAAGACGGCTGAGAAGCCGCTCTCCGCTGAGGAGGAGAAGAACACGGAAACGCTCCGCGGCCTCGTGAAGAAGTTCGAAGAGGCCATGGACGACGATTTCAACACGGCGGACGCCCTGGGCGCGGTCTTCGAGCTCGTCAGGCTCGCGAACGTCTCCGTCACGGAGGACAGCGCGAAGGCTTACGCGGAGGAGATGAAGGGCACGCTCGAAAAGCTGCTTGACGTCCTGGGGATCCTTTCCGAGAGGAAGAAGGTGGACCTCGCGGACGAGGTCGAGGCGCTGATCGAGGAGCGCCAGGCGGCGAGAAAGGCGAAGAACTACGCCCGCGCGGACGAGATCAGGAACCAGCTGACCGCCATGGGGATCATTCTTGAGGATACGAAAGAGGGCGTTAAGTGGAAGAAGGCCTGAACACCAGGAAGGAATTAAAGGACATGGCGGCGAGCTTTTCGCCGCTTGTTCTTGCTTATATGGGCGATGCCGTTTATGAGCTTATGATCCGCTCGCGCGTGGTGCGGGAAGGGAACCGCCAGGTCAGCCGGCTGCATCACGCTGCGATCCACCTTGTGAAGGCGGACACGCAGGCGAGGCTCATACGTCATCTGGAGCCGGAGCTTACTGAGGAGGAGCGCGCGGTGTTCCGCCGGGGGCGGAACGCGCATTCCAATACGTCCGCGAAGAATGCCTCCATCGTGGACTACCGCGTCGCGACCGGCTTTGAGGCGCTGGTCGGCTGGCTCTGGCTTACGGGCAGGGAGGAGCGGCTCGAGGCGCTGGTGGACGGCGCGCTCCGCTGGCTTTCCGACGAAGAGCGGAAGGAGCGGGAGATGCTGGCAAAGCGTGAGGCGGCACCGGGCGCTGCCGTACAGACGGAGGGGCCGCGGGAGCATTCAGAAGCCGGGCAGGCGGGCTGCCCGGGGAAGGAGCAGGGATGAACGAGAACGCGATCGAAGGCCGCAACGCGGTCATAGAGGCTTTCCGCGCCGGAAAGACGGTCGACAGGCTGTATGTGCAGGACGGGCTTAAGGACGGGCCGGTCCAGACCATCGTGCGGGAGGCGAGGAAGCACGACACGAGGATCGATTTTGTCTCCAGGGAACGCCTGAACGAGATGAGCGTGACCGGGCACCACCAGGGCGTGATCGCCATCGCCGCAAGCTACAGCTACGCCTCGGTGGAGGATATCCTGGAACGGGCGAGGGAGAAGGGGGAGCCGCCCTTCATCATCCTCCTTGACGGGATCGAGGACCCGCACAACCTCGGCGCCATCATCAGGACCGCGAACCAGGCGGGCGCGCACGGCGTGATCATCCCGAAGAACCGCGCGGTCGGCCTGACTGCAAGCGTCGCGAGGACCTCTGCAGGCGCCCTGAACTATACGCCGGTCGCGAAGGTGACAAACCTGACTCGTACCATGGAGGAGCTGAAGAAGGAGGGCCTCTGGTTCGTCTGCGCGGATATGGGCGGGCAGCTCATGTATGACCTGGACCTCACGGGACCTGTCGGACTGGTGATCGGGAACGAGGGGAACGGGGTCTCGGAGCTTGTAAGGAAAAGCTGTGACCTGACCGCGTCCATCCCGATGAAGGGGGAGATCGATTCACTGAACGCGAGCGTCGCGGCAGGAGTGCTTGCGTACGAGATCGTGCGGCAGCGTATGAAAGGGAGGTAAGCCATGGATGAAGTGATGAAGCTCAGGAACGAACTTACGGAAGCTCTGGTGGGACTGATCCGCACAGGCGGGACCAACAGCTTTGACCTGATCTCCGACAAGGACCGCGTGTTCTTTTCCGGGCTTGCGGTCAGCGGGGACAGCTCCGCGTCCGCGGAGGAGCTTTCGGAGGCATGCGGGAAGGTGCTTGCCATGCGGAAGCGTCTCACCGCGCCGAAGTGCGTCGGCTGCGACGGCGCCCCGGACCTTTCGGGTGATTTTTCCATGGATTCCTGGGAGGACGACGACCGCGAGGTGCGGGCGCTCAAGTTTTTGATCCTATGCGGGCTCCGGGAGCTTGCCGGGCCGGTTTCCAGGGCGGTCGGCGAGGGAAGGACGGACGCGCCGCTCAGGGAGGCCTTCTACAGGGCCATGTTCCTGATCGGGACGGATCTTGCCGAGGACGACCTGATCCAGGTAGCCTACGGCTTCGCGGAGCTCAGGGAAAAGGTCCTCGCGCTCGGCTGAAAAGCAAGGTTTTTTCAGCGCTTGTCTCATTCATATTTACATGATATGCAGTTTTATTGTATATTTTATTATATGACAGACTGCAGACGGAAAGCCGCGGCACAGCCTGCCGCGGCTTTCCTGATCGCCCAAGGAGGACCGCATGCATACAAAGTCTTACGAAATCCTGCATAAGCTCCAGATCATCTTCTTCCGGCTTGCGCTGTGGATCGAGCTTTTTGTTGCGCTGCTGATCTTTGTCGGCATAGTGATCCATTTTTCCCGCCTGCCTGCAGAACTGGGTGAGATCATGGGGGGAGGCTTCAACGAGTTCCTTCACTACCTTCTGGACGCCCTGGTCGGCATCGAGGTCGCGATGATGCTCTGCCGCCATGACCTTGACTCCATTGTGGAGGTCATGATCTTCGCTGTCACGAAGTCCCTCATCATAAATCATGAGAATTCCATCGGCATCCTGATCGGCGTCGTTGCGGTCGCGGTCCTGTTCGCGATCAGGAAGTTCCTGTTCCTTTCCGCGGTGGATCTTGCGGAGCGCAAAAAGCACGCGGACTATATCCAGAGAGAGAAATAAACGGAGAGAAACAGGCAGAGAGAAATAAGGCGCGGCACGAACTGCCGGGCAGAGAATACACAAAATGCGAAAAAAATAATGAGCCGCAGCGCCGGTACAGCGCTGCGGCTCATTTTCGGTCCATGGAGAACATCGTCCGCGTTTTCTTATGGGAAACAGGCTCTGCTTATCCTTTACTCCGGCAGCTCCCTGCTCCCGCCCTCCCCGGAAACGGCCGCCTGCTTTTCCGGCGGCCGGATCTTCCCGGCTTTGCTCCCGTCCCAGTTAAACGTCGTCCTCCGGAAGAGCGGCTCAAGCATGTACAGAAGACAGGGGACCATGAAGATCGTGATGAAGGCGGAGATCATGGCGCCCCGCGCAAGGAGGAGGCACATCTCCTGGATCAGCTTCAGCTTCGAGACCAGCGTGACGCCGAGGTTCGCGGACAGCATGACGAAGGAGCTCGTGATGATCGAGACGTCAGAGGCCGTGCCGGCGAGCACCGCGGCCTCCATGCGGTCCCGCCCGTTCCGGATCTCCTCCTGGAAGCGGGTCGTGATCAGGATCGCGTAGTCCACCGTCGCGCCGAGCTGGATCGATGAAATGATGGTCGGCGCGATGAAGCTCACCTGTTTTCCGTTGAACCAGCAGATCCCGAGGTTGATCCAGATCGCAAGCTCGATCGCCTGGATGAGCGCGAACGGGACGGACAGGGAGCGGAAGACGAACGCGACGATCACGAAGATCGCCGCCATGGACAGGATGCTCGTGACCCGGTAGTCCTTGTCGAAGACCTCGCGCAGGTCCTCCGTCATGGCTGCCTCGCCGGTAATGTAGGCGTTATCGTCATATTCCGCGACGATCGCGGATACCTCGCGGAGCTGCTTCATCGTCTCATCCGTCGCGGGATCAAAGTCGGAGGTCAGCATGATGAGCTGGTATTCGTCCGAGACGAAGATATCGCGGATCTTTGCCGGCAGGAAGAACTCCGGGATCCCGTCTCCCAGCATGGAATGGAGGGAGATCACATGGCTTATGCCCGGCACAGCCTCAAGGCGGTCCTCCATCTCCCTGAGGGAACCGTTGTCCAGGTCCTCGCGGACGATAATGACCGTCTGGGTCGCGATGCCGAAGTCCTCCTTCAGCTTCTCGTTCGCGATCTTCGCGGGGAGCGTATCCGGGAGGGAGCGGGAGATCTGGTAGTACATCCGCGTGTGCGACTGCATGTAGTACGCAGGCGCGAGCAGCAGGAGGAACAGGACGATCCACACCGCCCGGTGCTTCAAAAGCCAGCGGTTGAAGCCCGTAAAATCCGGGAAGATGTCCTTGTGCTTCCATTTGCCGATCTTGTCGTCAAGCACGAGGATGAAGCTCGGAAGGATCAGGATGACACTCAGGATCCCCAGGACTACGCCCTTCGCCATGACCAGGCCCATGTCGCGGCCGAGCGTGAAGCGCATGGCGCAGAGGGAAAGGAAGCCCGCGATCGTGGTGAGGGAGCTGCCGGAAAGGGAGGAGAACGCCGTCGTCATGGCCTCCGCCATCGCGTCGCGGATGTCATCGTGCCGCGTTTTTTCCTCGAGGTACCGGTGGTAAAGGAAGATCGAGTAGTCCATGGTGACGCCGAGCTGCAGGATCATGGCGATGGCCCTCGTGACGTAGGACACCTCGCCGAGGATGATGTTCGTGCCCATGTTGTAGGCGATCGCGAGCCCGATGCAGGCGAGGAACAGGAAGGGCATGATGACCGCGTCGAAGGTCAGGAGCAGCACCGCGAGCGTCAGGACGACCGCGATGACGGAGTAGACGGGCAGCTCCCTGATCACAAGCTCCTTGATGTCCTCGACCATGCCGGACATGCCGGCGACGAAGCAGCGTTCGTTTATCATTTTCCGGAGAAGGACGATGGAATCCATGGTCTCCGCTGAGGACAGCGGCTTGTCGAACTGCACGATCATCATGGTCGCGTCGCCCGAGTAGAAGTTTTCCCGGAGCTTCGACGGGAACATGTCCACCGGCACCTGTATGCCGACGGAATTGGAGACCCAGAACGCGTTTGAGACGTGCTCCATCCTCCGGATGTCGTTCAGAAGGCGGTTCGTGTAGTCCGCGGGCATGCCTTCGATGATCACCATGCTGGTCGCGGCCGCGTGGAACGGTTCCTCCAGAAGGTGCTCTCCCTCGACGGAGCGCACGTCCTCCGGCAGATAGGAGAGGACGTCATAGTTCACGCGGGTCGCGACGAACCCGACAAGCGAGGGGATAAGGAGCAGGAGCGCGACGGTGATGATGAATTTCGGCCTTCCGGTAAGCCAGCGCGCCAGTTTTCTGATCATTTCGCGCCCTCCTTACCTGTGCATCCAGCCGGTCAGGAAGCTCCAGAAGTCCCGGAACATCTGCTTTAAGCGCTGCCCGGCGGTGCGGTGGTCGTTGTCGTCCGCGCTGCTTAGGTGTTTTTCGGTTTCGCTGATCTTGATCTCCTGCGTGCGGATCATGACAGAAACACTGTTCACGCCGCGGTTTTTTTCCGAGGTCAGGGACTCCGGCGCCGCGTCCGCGTCAAGCTTCAGGAGGTTGTTCTTTTCGCCGGTATACTCGTCCCACTTGTCGTCCACCAGTGTGCGGATGGAATCCTTTGCCTTCCGCATCCTGTCGGTGCTGTCCATGGCGTCCGCGCTCTTCCGGAGAAGGTCGGAGGTCCCCTCCAGCGTTTTTTTCGCGCCGCTGTTCGCGGCCTCCGAATTCCGGTCCGCAATGTTCCGGACGGTGGAAAGGAACCGGGACAGGGACGAGGTCGTGCCCGTCAGGGAGGCGGTGAGCCGGGAGGCGTTGTCCAGCGTCTCCTGGAGCTCCGGCAGGTATCCGTCGATCGTCGTATGGATGCGGTCGATGCGGTCGATCGCCGCTGTGAGGTCCTCCGTGAGGTCCGCCGCCTGCCTGAAGCCCTGTTCGCCGTCGAGCGACGTCGCGTAGCTCACATCAGCGAGCTGGGAAAGGTCCACCTCGAGGAGGTCCTCAAGAAGACCGTCCACGGAGGAGTAGGCGCGGTCCGCGTCCCTGGTGACGCCGGCAACGTCGTCCCGGTAATTCCAGAGGGCGACCGCGTAGGCGATCTCGTCGCTGTCGTAGCCGAGGCTTTCCAGCTTGTCGATCGCGAAATCCTGGAAGCTTCCCTCCGGATAGCTCGCGCCGGCAATGTCAGCGGTGCCGCTCAGCCGGTAGCGGACGGGAAGTCCCGCGTCTGAGGGCGTGCCCACGCCGCCGGTGCCGCTTCCGTCAAGGTCGTAGAGCACCGCGCCGTCGCCGATCGCGTCGACGGGCTCAAGACCCTGCGCCTTCATGTAGGCCGCGTAGGCCTGGTAAAGCTGCTTCATCTGGGAAAGCGTCCCGCCGATCCTGGCGGATGAGGTCTCCTTCCCGCTTCTTGTGATCCGCTGGAGATCGTCGATGTCGCTCCGCACGCTGTGCGTCTCGGAGTCAAGGTCTCCTGTCACGTCCTGGATGAGGACCATATCCTCACGGAGCGAGGAGAGCGTGCCCTTCGCTTCCGCAAGATGGCCGCGCGTACGCATGAGCACGTCGTTCAGCTCGGAAAGGTTTGCGCGGAGGTCGCCGGCCGTCGTGTTGGCCGCGTCGAGGTGTCCGGAGGCGGGAGCGAGGCATTCTGACAGCCCGGAGAGGTTTCCGAGGAAGCCGTCAAGCTCCCCGTAAAGCGCGCTGTGGTTCCGGTGTACGTCCTCGCGGACACGGTCCAGGGAATCAAGGCCGTCCGCCGCCAGGTCAAGGCTCGACTTCATGGAATCCAGGGAGTCAAGGACCTCGTCCGCGGCGTCGTTCAGGTCGTTCCAGGAATCCTCGAGCTCCTCCTTGTTCTTCTTCAGATCCGTGATCTCCGAAAGGCGCCCGCTGTTCAGGGGCCCCATGAGGAAGGTAAAGCCGTCGAACTCAAAGGATCCCGTGCCGATCCGGAGCGTGTACTGCTGCTCCTCGCCCGGGAGCCAGAGGAAGGCAGCTGCCCGGAGGTTGCCGATCGTCTGGATCTGCGCGTCCGGAGCCTCGAGCGAAAGGATGTCGTCCTGGTTGAATATGGCCGCGGCGGTGAGCATGTAGTTGTTCTGCGCGTATTCCGCGGCCTTCCTGTTCGGGACCGCGGTCAGCGTGATCTCCACCACGCCGCTCTGGCCGGCCAGCTCTTCAGCCTTTTTCGGGACGCCGTTCAGACGGTAGGAGAGGGTGATGCTCCAGGGGAGCTCACCGTAAAGCTTTTTGGTTTTCCCTTCAAAATAAAAATGCTCCGGCGCGTTGTCGCCGAAGCGGAAGGTCGTTGTCCCGTTCCCGATCTCCGGCTCTGTCGTGTCCGTCAGATTGGAGACCTCGTCGTATGTTCCGTAGTCCGTGATCTCCTTCGCGCCGTTCATCGTATAGCTCTTTACCACGCCGGCCTCCGTGGGCGTGCCGTAGTAGTCGAGCGTCACATAGTAGGCCTCGTCGACAGAGGGACTGATCATGCCGCCCTCCGCGTAAGCCGGCCGCACCGCGCCTGTGATGATGAGGGAGGCGCACAGAAGGGCGGCCGCGGCCCTTTTAAGCTGATCATGCCTGTACATAAAAACCCCCGGAAAAGTAACGTTTTTGCAGGGCTGTTTACATGATGATTATATTAAAGAGGGGATTTTTTTTCAACTTTTATTTATTACTGTTATGGATGTCTAATAATACACACAGAGTATTATAACGGTTTCTGCGTTAGTTTGCATAACTTTTAAGGCAGGGATCCTTAAAATGTGATATGATAAGGCGTTGTATAATGCCCTGGAAAAGGGAAAATGTACATTTGTTTATTCCCGGCGCGCGAAGTGCCGGAGAACCAGAGATTCAAGGAGAACCGAATGAAAATAGTCATTGTCGGCAACGGAAAGATCGGCCACCTCCTGGTCGAGCAGCTGGCCAAGGAAGGCCACGACATCGTCGTGATCGACACGACCTATGAAAAGCTCCATTATACCCAGGAAAAGCTCGACGTCGCGATCGTGGTCGGGAACGGCGCGTCGGTCGATGTACTCAAGGAGGCAGGAACAGAGGACTGCGACCTCCTTCTCGCGGTGACGAACAGCGACGAGGTGAACCTCCTCACTGCGCTCCTCGGCCGGAAGATCGGCGCGAAGAACACGGTCGCCCGCGTCAGGAACCGCGACTACGACCGGGAGATGAACCTTCTGAACACGAGCTTCGGCCTGTCCTTCTCGATCAATCCCGAGAAGACGGCGGCACGGGAGATCTTCCGCCTTCTGCAGTTTCCGTCCTTCCTTACACGGAGCTCGTTCGCGGGCGGACGCGCGGAGCTCGTGGAGCTCATGGCGCAGGAGGGAGGCATCCTGGAGGGCAAGCGCCTGGACCAGCTGCCCGCGATCCTGAACAAGAAGGCACTGATCTGTACGATCGAGCGCGACAACGAGGTCATCGTCCCGTCCGGCTCTTTCGTTATCCAGGCGGAGGACAAGATGAGCTTCTCCTCCGCGACTGCGGACCTGCCCTTCCTTTTAAGGAAGCTGAACATCAAGACCCAGAACATCAAAAATGTCCTGATCATCGGGGGCAGCACCACGGCCTTCTATCTCGCGAATTATCTGAAGCGGGTGGGCATCGGGGTCACCATCATGGAGATGGACAAGGACCGCTGTGAAAAGCTCTGTGAGCTTCTTCCGGAGGCGGACATCATCTGCGCGGACGGGTCCAAGCAGAGCATCCTGAATGAAGAGGGGATCTCGAAGGTGGACGCGGTCATCCCGCTGACCGGGTACGACGAGGTCAACATCATGATCTCCCTGTACGCGAAATCCATCGGCGTGAAGAAGACTGTCACGAAGGTGAACCGGCTCGAATACTTAAGCCTTGTGGACACCACGGAGCTTGACGCGATCGTCAGCCCGAAGAGCCTGACCGCGAACGAGATCGTCCGCTACGTCCGCGCGGTGAGCCAGTCGAGGGACGGAAGCGTGGAGACGCTGTCCACGATCAACAACGGCAGGGCGGAGGCGCTCGGCTTCACGGTCCCGGAGACCGGGTTTTTCCTGAATGTCCCGCTCCGCGACCTGAAGCTGAAGAAGGCGGTGCTGATCGCCAGCATCGTCCGGAACGAGCAGGTCATCATCCCGGACGGCAATACCTGCCTCATGCGCGGCGATTCGATCATCGTGATCGCGGATCCGCGCCGCATGATCTCGAATCTCACGGATATTTTCCTTGATAACGGGGGCAACGCATGAATTACCGTATCGTAGCGAAATATATCGGCTTTATCATGCTGGTCGAGGCCGTGTTCATGGTCCCCGCGCTGTTCATCGGGATGTTCCGCGGAGAGGACGGAGCGGTGACAGCACTGGTCTTCAGCATCCTTCTGACGTTCGCGATCGGACTTGTCTTAAGCCGCGTGAGGTCCGGGAACTCCATCTCCATGGAAGACGGCTTCGTCATCTGCGCGCTCGGCTGGATCGTGATGTCGCTGTTCGGCGCGCTGCCGTTCTGGTTCAGCCGCGAGATCCCGCGTTACATCGACTGCTGGTTCGAGACGGTCTCCGGCTTCACCACGACCGGTTCCAGCATCCTGACCGCGATCGAGGGCATCCCGTACAGCATCCTTTACTGGAGGAGCTTCACGCACTGGATCGGCGGCATGGGCGTCCTGGTGTTCCTTCTGGCGATCGTCCGCATGCCCAAGGGGAACGGCGAGCCGTTCAACCTCATGAGGGCGGAGAGCCCGGGGCCGGCTGTAGGAAAGATCGCCCCGAAGATCAGCGAGACGGCAAAGATCACCTATATCATTTATTTTGCGCTGACCGTCAGCATGATGGTGGTCCTGGTGATTGAGGGCATGCCGGTCTTTGACGCGGTCGTCAACGCTTTTGCGACGGCGGGCACCGGCGGCTTCGCCATCTGGAACAATTCCATCGCGCACTATGAGAGCCAGGTCATGCAGATGACGATCGCCGTCTACATGGCGCTCTTCGGCGTGAACTTCAGCGTCTATTATCTGCTGCTTACAAAGCATTTCCGGGACGCGTTCCTCAACGAGGAGTTCCGGTGGTACTGGGGCATCATGATCGGCGCGACCATCCTGATCGGGATCAACATCATTCCGATGTATCCCGGCAATACCGGGCAGGCGTTCCGCGACAGCTTCTTCACGGTGTCGTCCATCATGACGACGACCGGCTTCGGCACGGCCGACTTTGACAAGTGGCCGGAGTTCTCGCGGTACTTCCTCCTGATCATCATGATGATCGGCGCGTCCGCCGGCTCGACGGGCGGCGGCATGAAGGTGTCGAGGCTCCTCCTTATTTTCAAGCACCTGAAGGTCCAGATGGCGAACATGATCCATCCGAGAAGGGTGTGCATCGTCCGCATGGACGGGCGCCGCGTGGAGGATTCCGTGATGTTCGGGACCACCGCCTATATGGCGGCCTACATGATCATCATGATCGTCTCCATGATGATCGTGGCGCTCGACGGAAAGGACCTGGAGACCACGATCAGCTCGGTCATCTGTACGTTCAACAACATCGGCCCGGGTCTCCACATGGTCGGCACGACCGGAAACTTCAGCGCGTTCTCGGACCTTTCGAAGCTGGTCCTTTCATTCGACATGCTGCTCGGACGTCTGGAGATCTTCCCGCTGCTCTTCATGCTTTCTCCCGGCGTCTGGAAGCGGAACACGGTGAACACCGCGCCGAAAAAGACGAAAAAGAGTGTATAACGTCAACAAAAACCCGCTCCGGGGCCGTGAAGTTTGTGATTCCTGAGAATTGAATTCACGGAAAAACTGTGATATACAAAGATACTGTGTTACACGTCTGCCGGGATGTCCCGGCATCATATGAGGAGGAAATAAGAATGAAAAAGGCGTTAAGCGTTATTTGTGCGGCATCCATGACTGCTGTCATGCTTGCAGGCTGCGGCGGATCTTCTTCCACCCAGACCACGGCTGCTGCGACTACGGCTGCTGCCGCTGAGACCAAGGCTGAGGAGACCAAGGCCGAAGAGACCAAGGCTGAAGAGACCAAGGCTGAGGAGACCAAGGCTGAGGCTGCGGGCGCCGGGATCGCGAAGGAAGACATGAAGATCGGCATCATCTATGTCGGCGACGAGAACGAGGGCTACACCGAGTCCCACATGAGAGGCATCGAGTCCGCGATCGAGGAGCTCGGCCTTTCCAAGGACCAGCTGATCGAGAAGACCAACATCGGCGAGGATGAGTCCTGCACCGACGCTGCCGAGGACCTTGTCTCCGACGGCTGCCAGATCGTTTTCGCGAACAGCTTCGGCCATGAGGATTACCTGATGGAGTCCGCGAAGAACCACCCGGACGTCCAGTTCGCGCACGCGACCGGCTACCAGGCTGCTTCTTCCGGCCTTGACAACTTCCACAACTACTTCGATTACATCTACGAGGCGCGCTATGTGTCCGGTATCGTTGCCGGCATGAAGCTGAAGGAGATGATCGACGAGGGCAAGATCACCGCTGACCAGGCGAAGATCGGCTATGTCGGCGCGTATCCGTACGCGGAGGTTATTTCCGGCTTCAGCTCCTTCTATCTTGGCGCGAAGAGCATCGTCCCGGAGGCGACCATGCGTGTCCTTTACACCAACAGCTGGGCGGACCTCGCTGCGGAGGCTGAGACCGCGAAGCAGCTTATCTCCGACGGCTGCGTCCTGATCGGCCAGCACGCTGATACCACCGGCGCTCCGTCCGCATGCCAGGAAGAGGGCGTTCCGTGCGTCGGATACAACGTCGATATGACGAGCGTTGCTCCCGATGTCGCGCTGACCTCCTCCACCAATAACTGGAAGGTCTACTACAAGCACGCGATCGAGTGCGTCATGAACGGCGAGCCGCTTGAGACCGACTGGGCAAAGGGCTATGCTGAGGACGCTGTCTGCATCACCCCGCTCGGCAAGTCCGTCGCGAAGGGCACCGAGGAGGCTGTCAAGGCCGCCGAGGACGCGATCCGCAGCGGAAGCCTGCACGTCTTCGACGTCAGCACCTTCACTGTCGGCGGCGAGCAGCTTGCGGATGACGACATGGTCTACGACGGCTACTATCATGAGTCCGAGAAGACCAGCGCTCCGTCCTTCGACAAGAACATCGACGGCATCGAGAGTGTTGTGAACTGACCTTCATGAAAATCTAACAAAAATCACAAAAGTGCCTGCATCGTTCGCGATGCAGGCACTTTTGTGCTATAATAGTGCAATCTATGCGCCCGCATTTACTTTTGGAGGATACTACATGGGTGAGACGAACGCTATTGAACTGCGGAACGTTACCAAACGCTTCGGCAGTAAAGTCGTCGCCAACGATCACGTCAGCCTGACTCTGAGGCAGGGCGAGATCCTTTCCATTCTCGGCGAGAACGGGAGCGGAAAGACGACGCTGATGAACATGCTTTCCGGCATTTATTACCCGGACGAGGGGCATATCCTGGTGAACGGGAAGGAAGTCACGATCCGGTCCCCGAAGGACGCCTTCGCCCTGAAGATCGGAATGGTCCACCAGCATTTCAAGCTGATCCCGATCTTTACGGCAGCCGAGAACATCATCCTCGGGCTTGAGGGCGAGGGACGGCTCAATATGAAGAAGGTCGAGGCGGATGTGAAGCACCTGGTCGACCGGTACGGCTTCCAGCTGGATCCGGCCGAGAAGGTCTACGCCATGTCGGTCTCGCAGAAGCAGACGGTCGAGATCATCAAGGTCCTGTACCGCGGCGCGGACATCCTGATCCTTGACGAGCCGACCGCGGTCCTCACCCCGCAGGAGACGGAGAAGCTCTTCGACGTCCTGCGGAACATGAGGGAGGACGGGAAGTCCATCATCATCATCACGCACAAGCTGAACGAGGTCCTGGAGATCTCCGACCGCGTCTCGGTCCTGAGAAAGGGAAAGTACATCGGCACGGTCGAGACCGCGAAGGCATCCGTTGAATCTCTGACAGAGATGATGGTCGGGCAGAAGGTCGACCTTGACATCCACAGGACGGAGCCCACAGGAGAGAAGGACCGCCTGGTCCTCGAGGGCGTTTCCTGCGTGAACGCCGAGGGGCTCAGGGTCCTCGACAATGTGAGCTTCACGCTGAAGAGCGGGGAGATCCTCGGGATCGCCGGCATTTCCGGAAACGGGCAGAAGGAGCTTCTCGAAAGCATCGCGGGGCTCCAGGAGCATGAGGGCAGGATCCTTTACCTGGACGATGACGGCAGCGCGAAGGACCTCAAGGGCATGTCGCCGACGGAGATCGAGGCGCTCGGCGTCCGGCTCGCGTTTGTGCCGGAGGACCGCCTCGGCATGGGCCTCGTCGCGGACATGGACCTTACGGACAACGTCATGCTCCGGTCCTACAGGAACGGCAGCTCGTTCACGACCGACCGGAAGGCGCCGAAGGAGCTCGCGGAGCAGATCGTGAACGATCTCGAGGTCGTCACCCCGGGCGTCGGCACGCGGATCGTCAACCTGTCCGGCGGAAACGTACAGAAGGTCCTGGTGGGCCGCGAGATCGCCGGGAAGCCGAAGGTCATGATGGCAGCGTACCCGGTCCGCGGACTGGACATCAACTCCTCCTACCTTATTTATAACCTTCTTAGCAGGCAGAAGGAGAGCGGCGCGGCAGTCATCTGCGTGGGCGAGGACCTGGACGTCCTGCTCGCGCTCTGCGACCGTATCCTGGTGCTGCAGGGCGGAAGGGCAGCGGGGATCGTGGAGGCGAGGACGGCCTCCAAGGAGGAGCTCGGCCTCATGATGACCGGCTCCGGAAAGGAGGCGCTCCATGCAGAATAAAGAACCGGTGTTCCGCATGACAAAGCGGGGCCAGATCAGCTTCAGGAAGATCGCGCTCATCCATTTCATGGCACTCGTGCTGGCGCTGATCGTCTGCGCGGTCGTCATCGTCATGGTCACGCACGTGAACCCGCTTGGCGTCTACTCAGCCATCTATCAGGGCGCGGTGGGCAACGCGCGCCGCTTCTGGGTCACGGTCCGCGAGACGGTGGTGCTGCTCCTCATCGCGGTAGGCCTGACCCCCGCGTTCCGCATGCGCTTCTGGAACGTCGGCGCGGAGGGCCAGATCCTTATGGGAGGCATGGTCAGCGCGGCGCTCATGATCTACTGCGGCGAAAAGCTTCCCGGCCTGGTCCTTATTGCCGCCATGCTGGCAGCGAGCCTTCTCGCCGGCATGGTGTGGGGCCTCATCCCGGCGTACTTCAAGGCGAAGTACAACACGAACGAGACGCTGTTCACGCTTATGATGAACTACGTCGCCATGCAGCTCGTCACCTTCGCCATCTGCTTCTGGGAGAACCCGAAGGGCTCGAACTCCGTCGGCATCATCAACAAGAATACGAACTACGGCTGGTTCCCGTCCATCGGGGGCAACCAGTACCTTTTGAGCGTGATCCTGGTCTTCGCGGTGACCATCGCGGTGTTCTGGTATCTCCGCCGGTCAAAGCAGGGCTTTGAGATCGCCGTCGTCGGCTCCAGCCAGAATACGGCGCGTTACGCGGGCATCGACGTGAAGCGCGTCATCCTGCGCACCATGGCGATCTCCGGCGCGGTCTGCGGGCTTGCGGGCTGCGTGATCGTAGGCGGCTCAAGCCACACGCTGTCCACCAGCACGGCGAACGGCCGCGGCTTCACCGCGATCATCGTCGCGTGGATGTCCGGCTTCAACCCGCTGTTCATGCTGCTGATCTCCGGCCTCCTGATCTTCATGCAGCAGGGCGCCATCCAGATCGCGACGCAGTTCAAGCTGAACGAGAACTTCTCCGACATCATCACCGGCATCATCCTGTTTTTCCTGATCGGCTGCGAGTTCTTCATCAACTACAAGATCGAGTTCAGAAAGAAAGGAGAGGAAGCATGACTGTCATACTGACATTTATCCAGCGCGCCATACTTCAGGGCATTCCGATCCTTTACGGCGCTTCCGGCGAGATCCTGACGGAAAAGTCCGGCAACCTGAACTTAGGTATTCCCGGCATCATGTACATGGGCGGCATCTCGGGCCTGATCGCCGCGTTCCTTTATGAGCGGGGCGCGGGGGAGAGCGCGAACGGCTTCGTGGGGCTCTTCATCTCGTTCGTCTTCGCGGTGATCGTCTCGGTCCTCGGCGGACTGGTCTACTGCATCCTGACCGTTTCACTCCGCGCGAACCAGAACGTCGTCGGTCTTGCGCTCACCACCTTCGGCGTGGGCTTCGGAAACTTCTTCGGCGGCTCCCTGTCCCAGCTGGCGGGCGGCGTCGGCCAGATCTCCGTCAAGGCGACGGCAGCGGCCTACCGCACCACCATCCCCGGACTTTCCGGGATCCCAGTGATCGGGAAGATCCTGTTTTCCTACGGATTCCTCACCTACCTCGCGATCATCATCGCGGTCTGCCTGAACTACTTCCTCCTGCACACCCGGAAGGGCCTGAACCTCCGGGCGGTCGGAGAGAATGCGGCGACGGCGGATGCCGCCGGCATCGACGTGACCCGCTATAAGTACGTGGCGACCTGTATCGGCGCCGGCATCGCGGGACTCGGCGGGCTTTACTTCGTCATGGAGTACCTGTCCGGGACCTGGGGCAACAACGGCTTCGGCGACCGCGGCTGGCTGGCTGTCGCGCTGGTCATCCTTTCCATCTGGAACGCGAACAACGCGATCTGGGGCTCCATCCTGTTCGGCGCCCTGTACATCCTGTATCTCTACATCCCGGGGCTTTCCCGCTCCGCGCAGGAGATCTTCAAGATGGTGCCGTACGTCGTCACGATCGCGGTCCTGGTCTTTACCAGCCGGAAGAACCGGCCGGAGGACCAGCCGCCGGCAAGCCTGGGCCTTTCCTACTTCAGAGAGGAACGTTAAGGGCCGGGGAACGTAATAAATAACAAGTCCTTCGTTCGTATGCCTGTCAAAAGCCGGGCGGGCATATCATGGCATGGAAAAGCATGCGGAACCGGACAGGCGGAACCGAATATGAGGAACAGAAAAAACGGACCGGGAAGATTTTTCCCGGTCCGCTTTTTCTGTTCTTCATTGAATGAATGGGAGGGTGTCAGCAGACCTTGTTTCCGTCCTGCCAGACGCCCTTCACGCGCTTCAGTGCCGTGATATCCGTGAGCGGATCGCCGTCGAGAGCGACGAGGTCCGCTGCCAGGCCCTTCGTGATGGAGCCCGTTTTGTCATCCACGCGGCAGAGGCGGGCTGCGTTGACAGTGATGCCGGCGAGCACGTCTTGGTTCGACGCGCCGAGCCCCGCGATGTACTCGCACTCCTGCGCGAGACCGGTGTGCAGGCCGTCGGTGCCGATGCCGAACTTCAGGCCGCCCGCGATCGCATTGCCAAGGCACTTCAGGATCTTCTCCTTCTCTTCGAGGCTTCCCTCCCTGTCCTTCGGGGAGAACTTGAAGAGTAGAGTATCATTGAGCGCGTAGCTCGGAGTGTAGACGACCCAGCGGTCCGCCTTCTTCACGGCTTCGATCTGGCGGTCGGTGATATAGTAGACGTGCTCGAGGCAGCTGATGCCTGCCTCAAGACAGTCGTCCAGCCCCTGTCCGCCGGAGCAGTGGCAGGCGGTCGGGATCCCGACGCTGTCTGCTTCCTGCACGACCGCGCGGAGCTCCTCGGGGGACATGAAGTGGAAGATGAAGTCCGTCGCGTTGATGACCTTCGTTGTGAATACCTTCAGGAAATCGACACCGTGAAGGATGTTCTCGCGGGCCTGCTTCCGGAACTGCTCCGGGCCGTCAAAGGGCATACCCACGAAGCCGTGCCCGTGGGAGGCGCGCATGCCGATGCCGCTGACGACGAGCTTCGGCCCTTCGATCCTTCCCTCGCGCTGCGCCTTCCGGCAGGTGACATCGATATAGAAGCGGTCTCCCAGGCAGCGGGCGGTCGTGACGCCTGCGTGAAGATCGTCCTTCATGGTCTTCAGAGCGCGGATCGTCTGCTCGGCCTCGCAGTCGTTCATCTTGACCAGGTGGTTCTCAAGGCGCGCGTCAAGCGCGAGATGGTTGTGGCAGTCGATCATGCCGGGGATCAGGGTCTGATCCCCGAGATCCACGACCGCAGCCCCGTCCCCGGGAAGCCCGGAAGCGTTCTCATAAATATCCGTGATCCTTCCGTCCTCGACCCTGACGGCCGCATGCTCCATATCCTTAAGCTCGGCTCCTGCGATCACGTGCGCTGCTTTGTAAATGGTTGCACCCATGGCATTACCTCCTTGTTCTTTCAGTGTGCTCATTGCCGGTTCCGGTCATGCGCGGGCCTTATGGCCCCCGCTTATTGTCCGGCGTTCTTCTCTGCGAGCTTCTTCTGCGAATACTTGTACGCCCAGCCGGTAAGAAGCGGGGTCAGAAGGGCGGTGATGACGACTGCAGCGGCCGTCTGCGCGGTAGCCGCCTCGGCGTAGGGCTCGAGGGTCGGGTCGACCATGGCGACGGAGGCGGGCGTCGCGACCGCGTTTCCGCCGACGGTACCGATCGCCATGCCCATGGGATCAGGCTTTCTGCGGATCAGGCTGTAAAGGATGAAGGTCAGGACGCCGGTGAAGGCGACGGTGAGGAGACCCAGGAGGACGCCCGGGACGCCGGCCTTGAAGATGGTGATAAGGCTCATGTTCGCACCGAAGATGAAGCCGTTGACCGGAAGGACCATGTTCAGGCCGTTGGAGAGAAGATCACGGAAATCGGAGTCAAGGTTGCCGAGGATCATGCCGACGATCAGCGGGACGATCGCTGCCACAAGGGAGATGACCGGGATCTCGGCGAGACCGGTGGTCCCGAGGGCGATCATGGTAAGGAAGGGACCGTCGTTGAGAGAAAGGATGGCGATCGCGCCCATATCGGTGCCGTCGCCGAATTCCTTCGCGAGAGCCGTATAGATAGCGCCGTTGGAATTCGTGATGGCGCCGATGATGGCGAACGGCGTGAGGCCCAGGATGCCGGCGGGACCGAAGGCCAGGTTCAGCGCGTAGCCTATGGCGACACCGATGATGAACTTCAGGATGGTAAGGACAGCACCCTTATAGAGGGGCTCGCCGACCTGCTTTACGTTGATGGTCGCGCCGCTGCAGAAAATGAACAGGCCGACCATGGTCGCCTGGCCGCTCTTGAAGAGGGCGGTGGTGAAGCCGCCGATCTGCAGGACCTGGGGGATGAACGTGTTGACAAGACATCCGATGACAAGGGGGATGACCATCATACCGCCGGGGAATTTCTTCATTGTTGCACAGATCTTCATTCGTTGTACCTTCCTTTCGTTAAAGGGTTCATACTCATGCCCGTCCCGGGCAGCCGGAGCCGCCTGGCGGATACCGGAAAGCTTCACCTCTTGTTAAGCAAACAGCGTGCCATTTGTTCCGGAACGGTGTCTTTCCCTGCTGTATGCAGGCAGACAGCCGGCGGAACCGGAAAAAGAGAACATATGGAACATTTTGCGGAAGATATTGCCGGATTTTTTTACCTGCGCTTCTGCGCTGTAAAGGAATGCTGCAGAGAAGCGCTGCGTTTGTTGCAAATACAACGTTGCAGATGCAGCGTTCATTCATGCATGGCAGCCGCGGAAAAAGAAACAGAGAGCGGACGAAGTCCGCCCCCTGTCAGGAGGATCAGGTTTTCCGAAGCCGGAATATCGGTTTATTCCCGTGCCGGAAGACGTTTCAGAGCGCAAGCCCCTCGCGGAACATCCGGAAGGCTTCAAGGCCGGAAAGGTCAACATCGTCCATGGAGACAGGCGCCCCTGCCTGCACGTCGTTTTTCAGGACAGCTCCGTTCAGAAGATAGAAGGGAGCGGCGTTTCCGGATTCCTTCATTTCAAGAAGCTCCGGGGTGAGGCCGTCGATCTGGTGATGGTGCCCGTGCACGCGGAGGACCGTCCCCTTTGCCAGCGTTTCCTTCGCGACGCCGGCCATGACCGTGACCTGCCGCGTCTCCGGATGGCAGCCGATCCCCTTGAGATCGCCGAGAAGGATCGAGCCGGGCGTTTCAAGCCCCATGAAGTGGTAGGGGTAGTAGATGCAGCAGTACTTGCCGTTCCTGCTCATGACGTGGCCCTTCCCCTTCAGGATCTCCCACATTTTTTCGTTTTCGCAGCGGACCACGATGAACTCGCCGCCGCAGAAGCTGGCCTCGTCGGTCCCGCGGAGATTGTAGAACACATCGACAACACCGGTCTTTTCAAGGATCCCGCCGTCCTCTCTGGGGATAAAGATATCCGCGAGCTCGGAAGGCTTGGCGATCGGGTAGCTGAGGAACGGGGCGGCAGGAGTAAAGCCGGTCACGTTGGAGACGAGGTTCATCTCGCAGAGATCGGCGGAGATCACTTCGAGATAGTGCTTCAGAAGCTCGCGTCTCGCGGCGAGCGTCTCCCTGCCCTGATAGCGCCACGCGCCGAGCATTTCCGGCATCTTTTCCGGCCTGCTGTCAGCATCGACCAGATAGGTCATGTCGCCGGTCTCGCGGTCCCAGACGAAGTCATATTCGCTGGATTTTCCGGCGCAGACGATCTCAAGGCCCAGCATGCGCGCCCAGCTCACGAGATCAATGAGATTCCGCGGCTGGTCGCCGTTTACGAGCGCGTAGACTGCGTTATTCTCCGCGGCAAGGCGGTTCAGGTACGGCCCGCAGACACTGTCGGTCTCCTTGGAGACCATGTAGACGTTGATCCCTTTTTTCAGCGCGGTCACGGCCGCGTCACAGCTGACGGCGGTGTTCCCTGTAGCCTCCACGAGGGCGGTGATCCCGGTCTCGGGAACCAGGCGGTAGTCGCTTACGATCAGTACGGCGCCGTCCGGAGCCGCCTTTACAGCCTCGGCGTCCGGGCAGACGATCAGCTCCTTTTCCCCGAAGCCGGTCTCCCTGAGGACTTCAAGACATTCCTCCGTATGGCGGGAGCAGATGACGCGGAGCTCCATATGCCTGACCTTCGGGATCTGCGCGAGGAGCGTGTAGCCATAGCCCTTTGTGGCCCCGATGATCCCGACCTTCGAAGTTCCTGTCTCAGCACTGTTAAAAAGATAGGTATAGTCCATGTGCAGTTCCTCCTTTCAGATAATTCTCATACAAGCAATTATCGTGCTGATATGGGAGGATACCCGGAAAGGCGGATATCCGGTGCGGCAGGGGCAGCCGTGACGGCGCTATCCGATCCCGTACTTCCGGAGCTTCCGCCAGAGGGTCGTGCGGTCCATTCGGAGAAGGGACGCCGCCTGGGCCTTTTTTCCGCCGCAGGCCCGGAGCGCCTCAAGGATCCGTTCCCGTTCCTCCTGTCCGTGTTCCTGTACAGGAGCAGACCTCACGTTCTCCCGGGCAGGCATGCTGCCGCCGATATCCTCCGGATAGATCGCCGAACGGAGGATCTCCTCCGAGATCCCGTCCTCCTTTTGCATGACGAAGGAGCGCTCGACGATATTCCTCAGCTCGCGGATGTTTCCCTCGAAGGGACAGGAGCGGAGCAGGGCGAGCGCTTCCTCCCGGACCGCCGGCACCGCCTGTCCCTGCTGCTCTGCGTATTCTTTCAGAAGGCTGCGGAACAGGAGCTCCGCGTCCTCCATGCGGCTGCGGAGCGGGGGTATGAAGAGCCGCAGGACGTCAAGACGGTACATGAGATCCTTCCTGAAATGTCCGGGCCCGGTCATTTCAGCGATGCCCCGGTTGGTCGCCGATATGATGCGCACGTCAATGTCCACGACCTTCGAGGAGCCGATCCTGCGGACCTGGCGCTCCTGAAGCACGCGGAGAAGCTTGCTCTGGGTCGCGGCGCTGATCTCCTCGATCTCGTCAAGGAACAGCGTCCCGCCGTGGGCAAGCTCGAAAAGCCCCATCTTTCCGCCGCGGCGGGACCCTGTGAACGAGCCTTCCTCATAGCCGAACAGCTCGCTCTCCAGGAGGTTCTCCGGAAGCGCGGCGCAGTTGATCGCGACGAACGGTCCGTCCTTCCTGAGGCTTTCATTGTGGATGCTCTGCGCGAACAGCTCCTTTCCTGTGCCGGTCTCCCCGACGATGATCACATTTGCGCTGCTTAAGGCATACCGTTTCGCGGTCATGATCACCTGCTCCATGACACTGCTCTGCCAGATGATGTTCCGGAAGTGGTATTTTGCTTTCATCCCATGGCTGTGCAGCTGCTTCCGGATCTGTCCCTCCAGCTCCTGGATCCTGGTGATATCGCAGAGGCTTATGACCACGCCCGCCGCCCTGGACCTGGTGATCACAGGTGTGAAGCGGACTGAGACGACCTGCTTTGTCCCCGGGATGACCAGCACGCGGTCCAGGACCTCATTCCCGCTGTCCAGCGCCGTCCTGTAGTTTCTCCAGAGGAACGGGGCGATCCTGTCAAGGCGCTGCCCCATGAGGCTCCGGTCCCCGAGCATATGCCGCGCCACATGGCTGCGGACCCTGATCACTCCCTGCGCATCCACAAAGAGGACGCCGTCGGAGTTGGAATACAGCACGGTCTTGTAAAGCTGGGAGGTCACCTCGCGGCTCCGGACCTGCTCCACGGTGTTCACGGCCTCGTTGACCGCCTGGAGGAGCGTGTCCTCGCCGGTCCGTATGGTGATGGCCGGCAGGCCCGCGCGCTTCGCGGCGATCGTGGCGGAATAGCCGCCGATGACTGCGTCGCAGCCGTCCTCAACGGCCTTCTGCATGGCGGCGGGCAGGTGCTCCGGCTCCACCGCCGTGTAATTCGAGGTATCCACGCCGAACAGGCGGCTGATGCTCCTAGTCTCGTAGATCTGGCTCCCGAAGCCGAAGATCGCGATCTTTTCCGGGTGCAGCTTCTCGCAGCATTCAGAGATCGCGCGGATCAGGTCGTAGCCTGAGACCGTGAGCTCTATGGTCGGGATATCCTTATATTTGGCCCGTGTCTTCCGGGCAGTATATCCACGGGCGATGATGGCGTCATAGTCCGCGGCGGGAACATCCGGCGTATCGCGTACGGTCATCATGCGGACCTCCGCGTCCAGCTGCCCCTTTTTCGGGTGGCTCGCGATGACGTTCTTCACCTTCTCCTCGAGCTCGGGGTAGGGTACGATAAAAAGAAGCTTGATCATAGGCGAGGAACCTCCTTTTCTGAAGGAACGTTGCAGAATGTTGCATCTGCTGCGCTGCATCCATTATAAAAAAGCAGCGCTGTGCAGTCAACGGAGGAGGACGTTCCAGAATAATACATGGAAACAGGCCGCGGAGGAAAAGATCTGTTCCGTTTCCGGCACGCGGAAGCTGGTATGAATATTGCTTTGTTTTCTTATTATATTAATAGTAAGGAGGAGATCTTATGGCTTTTTTCGGGTGCATTGCGGATGATTTTACCGGGGCGGGCGACGCGGCTTCCTTTCTTGCGGAGGGCGGACTCAGCGTGCAGCTCCTGAACGGGGTCCCGGCAGAGGAGGAGACCGGATCGGAGCAGTCCCCGGCGGAAGGGCCGCAGGCGGTCGTCATCGCCCTGAAATCCAGGACGGCGCCTGCCGGCGAGGCGGTCTCCGAAAGCCTTCGGGCAGCTGAGTATCTTCTTAAGCTTGGCGTGTGTCAGATCTATTTTAAGTACTGCTCTACCTTTGACTCCACCGCGGAGGGGAATATCGGCCCCGTGGCAGACGCGCTCATGGAGCGCATGTGCGCGCCGTATTCCGTCCTGTGCCCGTCACTGCCTGTGAACGGGCGCACCGTATCGGGCGGGATCCTTTACGTGAACGGCGTGCCGCTCTCCGAAAGCCCGATGAAGGATCATCCGCTGACACCTATGCGGGAGTCGGATCTCACGAAGCTCATGGCGCCGCAGAGCAGGTTCCCCGCGCGCGCCGTGCGGCGGGAGATGCTATCCGGAAGCGCGCCCTCCGCGGAGGAGGGACCGTGCTATCTGGTCCCGGACTACGAGACGGATGAGGACGGAAAAAGGATCGCGGAAGCCTTCGGAGACCTTCCGCTGCTTACAGGGGGCAGCGGGCTTCTGAAGTTCCTTGCGGCGCGCATCAAAGGTGAGAGCCGCGGGACCGGCACCGTGCCGCCTGACGGGACGCCCGGGCGTGCCGTTCTTCTTGCCGGCAGCTGCTCTGCCGCTACGCTTGCGCAGATCGGAAAATATCTTAAGGACGGCCATCCGGGCTTAAGGATCGATCCGGCGCGCGTCCTGGACGGGACGCAGACGGCGGAGAATGTCTTTGAGTTCGTCAGGAAGCACACGACGGATACGGAATCGGTCCTGGTATACAGTTCTGACAGTCCGGAGAAGGTCAGGGAATCCCAGGCTGCCGGCGCGGAGAAGGTATCGGCGGCTCTTGAGGGCCTGACTGCGGAGATCGCAGTGCGCGCCGTGAAGGACGGCTTCCGGAGGATCGTCACCGCCGGCGGGGAGACGTCCGGAGCTGTCATGAAAGCGCTAGGCTACGATGCCTTCTGGACCAGCGGGAGCGTCGCCCCGGGCGTTCCGGTCATGACGCCTGTCCAGGAGCCGGGTGTCCGCCTGGTCCTGAAAAGCGGCAATTTCGGCCAGGAGGACTTCTTTGAACGCGCGCTCCGGGCGACGGGGACGGAGGAAGACACGGAGCTTTCGGCGAAGCTTTCCGACGCCTGCTTCGCGGCGCGGAGCCTGTTTGAGAGAGGAAAGACCAGCGGCTCCTCGGCGAACATGAGCTTCCGCCACGGCAATGTGGTATGGATCAGCGCGAGCGGGACCTGCTTCGGGACGCTCGTGCCCTCAGACTTTACGCCGGTCGCCATGGACGGGACGGTCCTTGGGGCGCGGAAGCCTTCAAAGGAGCTTCCGCTGCATATGGCCTGCTATGAGAAGTCTGAAAAAACCGGGGCGGTCATCCACACGCACAGCACCTACAGCGTCCTCTGGAGCTTCGTCCCATCGGAGAACGAGGCGGACTGCATCCCGCCGCACACGCCGTATCTCAGGATGAAGCTCGGAAGCGTCGGGCTGGTCCCGTACGAGAAGCCGGGCTCCGAGGCGCTGTTCAGCGCGTTCCGCGCACGGGCAGGTCTGAGCGACGGCTACCTTTTGAAAAACCACGGGCCGGTGGTCCCGGGGAAAACGGTCATGGACGCGTTCTTCTGCATTGAAGAGCTTGAGGAGAGCGCGCGCATCGCCTGGGAGCTCTGGAGGGCAGGCCTCTGACCACTTCCGGCGCGGGAAGCTCTCATGTATCGACTCTATCGACATGTTCATGAAAACTGTGCTATACTGGACGCGTATGTTCAGCACGCCGCAGGCCGGGATGCTCCGCATTCCGGCCTGCGACCATGACTGGGCAAATATTATGAAACCGGAGATCATCAACATGAAGATCAGAACCAGATACGCGCCGAGCCCGACCGGCCGCATGCATGTCGGGAACCTGAGGACTGCGCTTTACGCCTACCTGATCGCCAAGCACGAGGGCGGGGATTTCATGCTCCGCATCGAGGATACCGACCAGGAGCGCCAGGTCGAGGGCGCTACCGAGATCATCTACCGCACGCTCCAGGAGACCGGGCTCATCCATGACGAGGGACCGGACAAGGACGGCGGCGTGGGCCCGTACGTGCAGAGCGAGCGCATGAAGCAGGGCATTTACATGAAGTACGCGAAGCAGCTCGTGGAAAAGGGAGAGGCTTATTACTGCTTCTGCGACCAGGCGCGCCTGGATTCCCTGAAGCGCGTCGTGAACGGCGAGACCATCATGACCTACGACAAGCACTGCCTGCATCTTTCAAAGGAAGAGATCCAGGCGAACCTTGACGCCGGAAAGCCGTTCGTTATCCGCCAGAACAATCCGTCCGAGGGCACCACGACCTTCCACGACGAGATCTACGGCGACATCACGGTCAGCAACGAGGAGCTTGACGACATGGTCCTGATCAAGTCCGACGGCTTCCCGACCTACAATTTCGCGAACGTGGTCGACGACCACACCATGGGGATCACCCACGTGGTCCGCGGCAACGAGTACCTTTCCTCCTCCCCGAAGTACAACCGCCTTTACGAGGCCTTCGGCTGGGAGATCCCGGTCTACGTCCACTGCCCGACGATCACCAACGAGGAGCACAAGAAGCTTTCCAAGCGCTCCGGCCACTCCTCCTTCGAGGACCTGATCAACCAGGGCTTCGTGGCCCCGGCCGTCGTGAACTACGTCGCGCTGCTCGGCTGGTCGCCGGAGGAGGACCGCGAGATCTACTCCCTCGAGGAGCTGGTCAAGGTGTTCGACTACCACAGGATCTCCAAGTCCCCCGCGGTCTTCGACATGCAGAAGCTCCGCTGGATGAACGGGGAATACCTAAAGGCCATGGCTCCTGAGGAGTTCTACAGGCTGGCTGAGCCGTACCTTAAGGAGGCCATTACCGGGCCGCTCGACTTAAGGAAGATCGCGGAGATGGTCCGCACGAGGATCGAGGTCTTCCCGGACATCGCCGGCATGGTGGACTTCTTCAACGAGCTGCCGGAGTACGACGTCTCCATGTACACGCACAAGAAGATGAAGACCAACGCGGAGAACTCGAAGAAGATCCTTACGGACGTCCTTCCCATCCTGGAGGCGCAGGAGACCTGGACGAACGACGCGCTGTTCGAGGCGCTGAAGGCCTACACCGCGGAGGCCGGCCTGAAGACCGGCACCGTCATGTGGCCGGTCCGCACCGCGCTGTCCGGCAAGGCGCAGACGCCTGCCGGCGCGACGGAGATCCTCGAGGTCCTCGGGAAGGAAGAGTCCCTCAGGCGTATCAGGAAGGGAATCGAAAAGCTTGAAAGCGGGAACTGAACAGAATAACGACGGGCTGGCCTTCAGCCCTGCACAGAAGGAAGCGGTCACTTACGGAGAGGGGCCGCTTCTTGTGCTTGCCGGGCCCGGCTCCGGGAAGACCTTCGTCATCACGCAGCGGGTGAGGTATCTCATTGAGACGCGCGGCGTGAGCCCTTCAAGGATCCTGGTGGTCACCTTTTCCAGGGCTGCCGCGAGGGAGATGGAGGAGCGCTTCCTTGCCTTCGGGCTCCGCGCGAAGGGAAGGGTCACGTTCGGCACCTTCCACTCCTTTTTCTTCGGTATCCTCCGGACAGCCTACGGCTACAGCGCGGACCAGGTGGCGGACGACGAGGCGCGCATGAATATCGTCCTCGGGCTCATCCGGGAAAAGAGGATCGAGTCGGAGGACGTGAAGAGCCTGGCGCGGAACCTCCTGTCGGAGATCGCCTCCGTGAAGGAGGAGCGGGCGGAGCTCGCGCATTACTATGCCGCGTGCTGTCCGGCCGAGGCCTTCCGTGAGATCTTTACGGCCTATGAGGAGGCCCTCGGGAGCATGCGGAAGATCGACTATGAGGACATGCTCCTCATGACCTACGAGCTCCTGTCCCAGCGGGAGGACATCCGGCGGGCGTGCGCCGCAAGGTGGCAGTGGATCCTCGTGGACGAGTTCCAGGACATCAACCGCCTGCAGTACGAGATCGTACGGATGATCGCCGGGGAGAGGAAGAACCTCACGATCGTCGGGGACGATGACCAGTCCATCTACCGGTTCCGCGGCGCGCGGCCGGAGATCATGCTGGGCTTCGAGCGGGATTACCCGGGGGCAAAGCGTGTCCTCCTGGACGTGAACTACCGCTCCACGCCGGAGATCGTCCTGACTGCCGGCAGGCTCATCCGGAAAAACAAACGCAGGTTCCGGAAGGAGATCCGCGCCTTCCGCGGCCCGGGGAAGCCGGTCAACACGGTGGTGTGCCCCGACCCTTCCGCGGAGGCGGGGTACATCGCGGACAGTATCCGCGAGCGCGTCAGGAAAGGAGAGCTTCGTTACGGCGAGATCGCCGTCCTCTACCGGACGAATCTCCAGCCGCGCCTGCTTTCCGCGAAGCTCATGCAGGAAAATGTCCCGTTCCGCATGCGGGAAATGCTGCCGGACCTTATGGACCACTGGATCGCGAAGGATATCTCCGCGTACCTCCGGCTCGCGTGGGACCAGGGGACCGTCGGGGACCTGATACGGATCATGAACCGGCCGAACAGGTACATCCGCCGCGACGCGCTCCGCGAGGACGGCCTCGATTTCAACGGGATCCGCAGGTACTACTTCCGCATGGGGCAGTACTGGATGAAGGAGCGGATCGACCGGCTGGAGACGGACCTGCGCCTCCTCCGCCGGAAGAACGTCTACGAGGCGGTCCGGTACATCCGCGAGGACATGGGCTACGACGGCTTCCTTAAGGCCTACGCGGAGGAGCACGCCATCGAGGAGACGGAGCTCTTCGAGGTCATCGAGGAGGTCCACGATTCATCGGACGGCTTCCAGGTGCCGGAGGAGTGGTTTTCGCACCTGAAGGAATTCCGGAAGGAGCTTCTTCTTAAGAGGGAGAATGCCGGAAAAAGGGCGGAGGCAGACAGGGAAGGAACGGCCGCGGCGGACGGGGAAGCCGGCGCGGAGGAAGATACCGTCCACCTCATGACGTTCCATGCGTCGAAGGGACTCGAGTTCCCGCTTGTCTTCATCATCGACGCGAACGAGGGCGTGGTCCCGCACCGGAAGGCCGGGACGCGCGACGAGCTCGAGGAGGAGCGCCGCATGTTCTACGTCGCGATGACCCGCGCGAAGGACGAGCTGGTCGTCTGTACCTTAAAAAAACGCTTTAAACGGGAGGTCTCCGAGTCTCCTTTTATTGCGGAGTATGAAAAATAGGGTTATACTGTCAAAAATCGCAGGCGCCTTAAGCCAAAGGAGAAACGGAAATATGAAGGAAAGCGACAACATCAGAAGAGAAGGGCTGTTTGACGGCGGCGAGACGACTGTCACGCTGGAGCTTGACGACGGGCAGGAGCTGGAATGCGTCGTCCTGAAGATCTTCAGGGCGGGAGAGCATGAATATATCGCGGTGATGCCCCAGGATGCCGACGAGGACGGGGAGGTCTACCTGTACCGCTTCTTCGAGAAGCCGGACGGCCAGCCGGACCTCACGAACATCGAGGACGACGACGAGTACGAGATCGCGGCGGACAGGTTCGACGAGATCCTTGACGAGCAGGAATTCAACGAGCTGTTCCCGGACAGGAAAAGGAGCTGAAGCGCATGATGCTGGAAGAGGATGATGTAATGGAAATGCAGGTGAAGGTCCAGGCGCCGGACGGGTCGATGATCGACTGCGTCCCGATCGAGATCTTTACCATGGAAGAGGGCGGACAGGAGTATATCGCGCTTCTCCCGGCTGAGGATTTCGCCTCGGAGGATGTGGACGGGACGCTCTATTTTTACCGCTACGCGGAGAGCGCGGACGGCCAGCCCGTCCTCACGAACCTTATGGATTACGCGGAATACGAGCGCTGCGCCGAGGCGTTCCGCGAGATCCTGATGGAAGAGGACGAGGCGGAGGAAGAGGAAGCGGAATAAGGGAAACAGGCAGATCAGGCGGAATCAGCAGATCTGGCGGAATCAGGAAAACAAGCGGATCAGGCGGAATCAGCAGACCAGGCGGAATAAGGAGGAACCTTCATGGAGGGAAACAGGAAAGTCACGATCAGCCGGACGACGAAGGAGACGGACATTACGCTGACGCTGGACCTTGACGGGAGCGGTGTCTGCGAGCTTGACACCGGCATCGGGTTCTTTGACCATATGCTGAACGGGTTCGCCCGCCACGGGCTTTTCGACCTTTCCGTGCACTGCAGGGGCGACCTTTCCGTGGACCCGCACCACACGGTCGAGGATATCGGGATCGTTCTGGGGCAGGCGATCGCGAAGGCAGCCGGCGACAAGGCCGGGATACGCCGCTTCGGCAGCGCCATCCTGCCCATGGATGAGGCGCTGGTCCTTTGCGCGGTCGATCTTTCCGGCAGGCCGTATTACATGTCGGACCTTTCGTTCACGGTACCGAAGCTCGGCGGGATGGACACGGAGCTCGTGAAGGAATTCTTCTATTCCATTTCCTACGCGGCTGCCATGAACCTGCACTTCAAGCAGCTTTCCGGGGAGAACAACCACCACATCGCGGAGTGCGCCTTCAAGGCCTTCGCGAAGGCGCTGGACCAGGCGACGCAGTTTGACCCGCGGATCAGCGGGGTGCTCTCGACAAAAGGATCGCTGTAAGGCGTTATCATAAAAAGCGGCTGCTGCATTAAGCAAAAATCTTAATGCAGCAGCCGCTTTTTTGATCCGCGGAAATCAGACGTTGAAGCGGAACAGGATCACGTCGCCGTCCTGCACCACGTACTCCTTGCCCTCAAGGCGCATGAGGCCCTTTTCCTTTGCGGCGTTCGCCGAGCCGCAGGCCATAAGATCGTCGTAGTTGATGACCTCCGCGCGGATGAAGCCGCGCTCAAAGTCGGTGTGGATCTTTCCTGCGGCCTGCGGGGCCCTGGTCCCCTTGCGGATGGTCCATGCGCGGGTCTCGTCCTCGCCGGTGGTAAGGAAGCTCATGAGGCCGAGAAGGTCGTAGCTTGCCGCGATGAGCTTGTCAAGGCCGGACTCGGTGACGCCGAGCGCCTCGAGATAGTCCGCCTTCTCGTCGTCGTCAAGCTCCGCGATCTCCTGCTCGATCTGCGCGGAAACGACGAACACGCCGCTGCCGGACTCCTCCGCGTATTTCCGGACTGCCTGGACGTGTGCGTTGGAGGCGCCGTCGTCCGAGAGGTCGTCCTCCGCGACATTTGCAGCGTAGATCACTGGCTTTTCCGTGAGCAGGCAGAGCGAGTGGACGAACGCCATAAGGTCCTGGTCGTCGTTCTCATAGGCTGAAGCAGGCTTTCCCTCCTCGAGAAGAGCCTTCAGCTCCTTCAGGACCTCGAGCTCCTTCTTGAGGCTCTTGTCGTTGTTCGCGGATTTCGCGGTCTTTGCAATGCGGCGTTCCAGCACCTCGAGGTCCGCGAAGATCAGCTCGAGGTTGATGGTCTCGATGTCGCGCACCGGATCCACGGACCCGTCGACGTGGATGACGTTCTCATCCTCGAAGCAGCGTACCACGTGGACGATCGCGTCGCACTCGCGGATATTCGCGAGGAACTGGTTGCCAAGCCCCTCGCCCTTGCTTGCGCCCTTCACGAGGCCGGCGATGTCGACGAACTCGATGACGGCCGGGGTGACCTTTTTCGAATGGTTCAGGTCGCCGAGCTTCTTAAGCCGCTCATCCGGGACAGCGACCACGCCGACGTTCGGGTCGATGGTGCAGAACGGGTAGTTCGCCGCCTGGGCGCCTGCCTTGGTCAGAGAATTGAAGAGGGTGCTTTTGCCTACGTTCGGGAGGCCGACGATCCCTAATTTCATCTGTTTTCACATCTCCTTTATTTTCAAGAGTTTCCGGGCACGACTTAGGATTATATCATGCAAAGGGCCTTTTCTCAATATTCCGGCGGTTTTCTTCCTGAGGAAAGAGTAAGGACCGCGTCCAGCGCGGCAAGGATCAGCAGGATGAGGATGACAGACACGATCACGGCCGGAAGGTAAGGCAGGTTTCCAAACCAGCGGCAGACAGCCGGCGTGACTGTCAGCTTTCCCAGAAGAGATTGAGGTGAGGTGGAGTTGGCCATCGCCACGTACATGTTGTTGCCGAAATGAAGAAAGACCGTATGGCGGAGCTTTCCGGTCCCCGCGTAGACGATGCCCATCATAAGCCCGCTGAAGGAGGTATAGATGATCTGGAAGAGGTTCCCGTGCCACAGGCCGAACATGACAGAGGAGATCGCTATGGATATCCATACCGGAAGGACCGTTTTTAAATGCCCTTCGATAAGCCCCCGGAAAAACACCTCTTCTATGACCGGGGCAAGAACGACCGACGTAAAGAAGGCGGAGTAAAACCTGACGGATTCATACTCATTGGCCCGGATCCCCCCGCTGTCATACAGAGGACGCAGAACGACATACATTGACTCCGCCATCCAGCACCAGAGGGGGACGATGGCGGCGAGCAGCAGATAGACCGCAATGGACCTTGTGGCCGGGCGCAGGCTCTTTCCCTTCCGGAGGGCCTGAAGGTACGCCGCGGCGGCAGGCAGGAACCAGGTGACGAAAGCAAGCAGCAGGGTGACTGGTGTCAGCATCGTATTCACGTACTGAAGCTTCCGCCAGGCCTGATAGCCCAGAACAGAGGCAAGCCTTCCGGAGAGTCCGTAATGGACCGGCAGGCATCCGGCAATACAGCAGACCGCTCCGGACAGGAGCAGGATCCCGGTGATCACATGCGCAGACAGGAGCACACGCCTGTTTTCCGGGAAAAAGCGCTTCAGCGTGTCCGGCACCAGCACAGTCAGATAGAAGGCAGACAGCATCATTCCTCCCTGGCTCAGGTAGTAGTGGATCGTTTTCGTGCTGAACGTATCCGGAAAGCGCTTCAGCAGGCTGTCGACCCAGGTGCCCGGCGGGATGCTCGAAACACGGTTTTTTCCGCAGACCACTACGGTAAAGAAGAACCAGGCCGCAAAGACGGTAAGGATCAGCAGGGCCTTTGCCGTTTTCATGGGGAAACGCCTGCTTCTTGTCTGCTCTGTCATGTTAAGCTCCTTCATCGTGCCCTGTGCCGTCTTTCCGTCAGTGCTTTGCGGGGACGGACCGGTCCGTAATTACACTGTAATTTAGCACAAAACCGTGACAAATAAAAGGATACGGGTTATGATGGGGAAGTCTTTCGAAAGGAGCGCTTATGGTCTATGACCTCAGTTTCGTGAATCTCGGGATCACCATAGAGCACATGGTGGACCACATCGACGTTTTCGGCTTCCGCATCGCGTATTACGGGATCATCATCGGGATCGGCATGATCCTGGGGACCATGCTTGCGGCCGGCGACGCGAAGAAGCGAGGCCTCGGGGAGGACTCGGTCTATGATTTCATCATTTACGGGATCCTGTTCGGCGTTGCCGGCGCGCGCCTTTACTACGTGTTCTTTTCCTGGGACGCCTACAGGGACGACCCGGTCCAGATCCTGAACCTGAGGGCCGGCGGGCTCGCGATCTACGGCGGCGTGATCGCCGGGGTCCTGACTCTGTACGTATGGTGCAGGCTGAAGAAGAAGCGCTTTCTCGACATGGCGGATTCCCTGATCCTCTCGCTGCTCGTCGGGCAGATCCTCGGGAGATGGGGCAATTTCTTTAACTGCGAGGCGTTCGGCCGCTACACGGAGAGCCTCTTCGCCATGCGGATCCGGAAGGCGGTCGTAAATCCCATCATGATCGACGAGGAGCTCCTTTCCCATGTGATCGTCGAGAACGGGACGGAGTACATCCAGGTCCATCCCACCTTTCTCTATGAATCCACGTGGAACCTCTGCCTCCTTCTTCTCATCCTGTTCGTGTTCAGGAAACGGAAAAAATTCACGGGGGAGATGTTCTTCACCTACCTGGCCGGCTACGGGCTCGGGCGCATGATCATAGAGGGGCTCCGCACCGATTCGCTGCTTGTCTCGGGAACGCAGATCGCCGTCTCCCAGCTGCTTGCGGGCGCCTGCTTCGTCACAGGCATCCTCGTGATCGCGGCCGGCAGGAAGCGCGGGTATCTTTTCAGGCAGGAGGAAAACTAAGAAAGGGGTGCTGAACAGCATCCCGGACCCGGGTCGCTTTGCGACCCTCGTTGTCGGTGGCCGGAGTCTCTTCGCACCTTGGCCGCTCCGGAATTATGGGACGGGCCCCCACCGCCGGAATGGCGGAAGAGGGGGCCGGGAGCATGAAAAAAAAGGGGACTGCCCCGCGGTGATGTGCCGCGGGGCAGTCCCCTTCACTATATTTTGTAGGTGTCCCCCACTTTCCCCCACATCTTGATACACGTCCGGAAAGCCGCAAAAATGCTTAATTTTTCTTCATTTTTTCGACCCAAATTCCTTGCATTTTCACGAACGTTTTATTATTATTTAATCTAGAAGTGGTGGAATGTGGTAGATTGTGGGTGACAGCGATGTTCATGGGAGAGTATAACCATACGGTTGATACGAAGGGCCGGGTGATCGTCCCTTCCCGTTTCCGTGAGCAGCTTGGCGAGGAATTCGTTGTCACCAAGGGCCTGGACGGATGCCTGTTCGTGTACAGCAGCGAGGAGTGGCAGAAGCTTGAGGAAAAGCTTCAGGCGCTCCCCCTGACCAACCCGAACGCGCGTAAATTCTCCAGGTTCCTCCTTTCAGGCGCTGTCCTCTGCGAGACGGACAGGCAGGGACGCATCCTTCTTCCGGCAAACTTAAGGGAGTTCGCCGGGATCACGAAGGAGGCGGCGCTCATCGGTTCGGGGAGCCGGATCGAGATCTGGAGCGCGGAGCGCTGGGCGAAGGAGCTTGAAATAGAGAACGATGTGGACGAGATCGCTGCCGGACTCGACGGCCTGGGCCTTGGACTATGATCTTTCATCATGTATCCGTGCTCCCCGCCGAGACGGTGGAGAGCCTCAAGATCAAGCCGGACGGGATCTATGTTGACGGGACGCTGGGAGGCGGCGGACATGCCTTCCTTGTCGCGGAAAAGCTGGACGGCGGCGGGCGCCTGGTCGGGATCGACCAGGACGCAGATGCGATCACAGCCGCGCGGGAACGTCTCGATCCGTTCAAGGACCGTGTCACGATCGTCCGGGATAATTACGTAAATATGCCCTCTGTGCTTCATGATCTTGGCATAGAGGCGGTGGACGGCATCTATCTGGACCTGGGGGTCTCCTCCTACCAGCTGGATACCGCGGAGCGGGGCTTCAGCTACATGGAAGACGCGCCGCTCGACATGAGGATGGACAGGCGCCAGCCTCGGACGGCAAAGGATCTGGTAAACGAATGCAGCGAGCAGGAGCTCTACCGGATCATCCGGGACTACGGCGAGGACCGCTTCGCGAAGAACATCGCGAAGCACATCGCCGCGGCCCGGGAGAGGAAGCCGATCGAGACGACAGGGGAGCTCGCGGATATCATCCGCGGGGCTATCCCGAAAAAGATCCAGGTAACGGGAGGGCATCCGGCCATGAGGACCTTCCAGGCACTGAGGATCGAGCTGAACGGGGAGCTGAAGGTCCTTGAGGAGTCGATCGACAATATGATCGGGCTCCTGAAGCCGGGCGGAAGGCTCTCAGTCATCACCTTCCATTCCCTGGAGGACCGGATCGTAAAGAACGGCTTCCGGAGGAATGAAAACCCGTGCATCTGCCCGCCGGAGTTTCCGGTATGTGTGTGCGGGCGGAAGCCGATGGGCAGGGTCATAACCAGGAAACCGGTCCTTCCCTCCGGGGAGGAGATCTCAGAAAACGCGAGATCCAGGAGCGCAAAGCTCCGCGTCTTTGAAAGAACCTGACGCAGGATCTTTAAGGTCATCAGGGGGCCCGGAAGGGCTCTTCACGCGGGCGCGGCCCGCACAGGGGGGATCCAGTATATGAGCAGCGCAGTCAGAGGAACGCGTACGGCGGTCCGTTATTCGCAGGCATACACCTACGGGAATGCGGCAAGGCAGCTTGAACAGAACCGGGAAGCAGAAGAGCGCCGCCGGAAGAGGCTGGAAGCGCGCCGTTACGAGCGTGCCGTCCGCCGCAGGCAGGAGAAGGCGCTCCGCATGGACCTTCCCTATCTTATGCTGCTCACCGTGGCGACGATCCTTACGCTTTTCATCTGCTGCAGCTATATCCGTGTCCAGTCCTCAATCGCCGCGAGCATGCGCACGATCGAGACGAAGGAAAAGCAGCTCGAATCCATGAAGAGCGAGAACGACGCCCTGCAGACTGCGATCAATACCGACATCGACCTTGACCATATCTATGAGATCGCGACGACGGAGCTCGGCATGGTCTACGCGGACCGGAGCCAGGTCATACGGTATAAAAAAACGGAAAGCGAGTATGTAAGGCAGTATGAAGACATCCCGGGAGAAAACTGAGGACGGTTCGAAAAACAGGGCCACCCAGACAGGACTCTCAAGACATATGACAGAAAAGCTGGCAGTCACCTTCGTGGTGATCATGCTGGCTTTGTTTGCTTTAATCTGGCGTCTCTGGAGCATCCAGCACGAAAACAACGAGGCCTACAACCAGAAGGTCCTGTCGCAGCAGCGCTACGATTCCCGCGACATCCCCTACCGCAGGGGCGATATCGTAGACCGGAACGGGACCTATCTCGCGACCACGAACAAGGTCTACAACCTGATCATCGACCCGTTCCAGATCAACGCGGAGCAGGAGGACTACCTGGATCCCACGGTGGACCTTCTCGCGGAGGTCTTCGGCTACAGCACGGATGACCTGAGGAAGGTCATCGCGGACCGTTCGGAGTCCCATTATGTGCGCTATGCCCGCCAGCTTTCCCATGAGCAGAAGGAAGCGTTCGAAACGCGCAGGGACGAGATCAACAAGGCGTACCGCGCGCAGAACGACCCGCACCGCGTCTACGGCATCTGGTTCGAGGATTCCTACCTCCGGACCTATCCCTACGGCGACCTGGCCTGCAACGTCATCGGCTTCTCCCTCAGCGAGGGCGCGGAGGGCTCCGGCGGGATCGAGCAGTACTACAACAGCTCCCTCATCGGCATCTCCGGAAGAGAGTACGGGTACCTGAACGACGAGTCGAATCTGGAACGCGTCATCAAGCCCGCGGTGGACGGGAACACGATCGTCTCCACGATCGACGTGAAGGTCCAGAGCACCATCGAGAAGTACATTGCCCAGTTCGAGGCGGAGATGGGCGGCAACACGACCGCCTGCATCGTCATGGACCCGAAGACGGGAGAGATCCTGGGCATGGCAACGAACCACAAGTTCGACCTCAACGATCCCCGGAACATCGACGCCTACTATTCCCCGGAGGAGCAGGCCGCCATGGACGACGAGGCGAAGATCGAGGCGTGGAACACGCTCTGGAGGAACTTCTGCATCAGCGACACCTACGAGCCGGGCTCCACGGCAAAGATATTCACAGTCGCGGCGGGACTTGAGAACGGCGCCATCAACGGGAGCGAGAGCTACAACTGCGAGGGCGTCCTCGAGGTGGGCGGCTGGCAGATCCACTGCGCGAAGCGCTCCGGACACGGGTACCTCAACGTCACCGAGAGCATCATGCAGTCCTGCAACGTGGCCATGATGCGCATCGCCGCGGCGGTCGGCAAGGACAATTTCTGCAAGGTCCAGCGCCTGTTCGGCTTCGGCGCGAAGACGGGGGTCGACCTTCCGGGCGAGGCGGACACGTCCACGCTCATCCACACGCCTGAGGACATGGCCTCCTCGGACCTCGCGACGAACTCCTTCGGCCAGAACTTCAACGTGACCATGGTCCAGCAGGCGGCGGCATTTGCCTCCGCGATCAACGGCGGTTCCTACTATCAGCCGCACGTCGTGAAGCAGATCCTGAACTCGCAGGGCTCGGTCATCCGTGACATCCAGCCTGAGCTGGTCCGCGAGACCTGCTCCGCGGAGACCTCGGAATTCCTGCGCAACGCGCTGTTCCGCACCGTCTCCGAGGGTACCGGAAAGGCGGCCGGCGTCGACGGCTACGAGATCGGCGGAAAGACCGGTACCGCAGAGAAATATCCGCGAAGCTACCATAACTACCTCGTGTCGTTCTGCGGCTTCGCGCCGGCGGACGACCCGCAGGTGCTCTGCTACGTGATCGTCGACACGCCGCACACGGAGGACCAGCCGCACAGTACCTACGCGAGCGGGATCTTCCATAACATCATGAACGAGATCCTCCCGTACCTGAACGTCTTCCCGGCCATCGCGGTCCAGGCGATCGAGGACGAGAGCATGCACCTCCCGGAGGAGGAGGGCATCACGGACAATTCCGGGACGGCACCGGAGGAGACAGCCGCGCCCGTCGTCTATGAGACGGACGAGTATATCGAGGCGGTCGATGCCGGCGACGGCTCCGCGGAGCTTCCCGGCGTGCCTGCGGGTGCCGATGAAAACGGCGTCTACGCCGAGCCGGTCCCGGGGGAGGAGTCACCCTCTGAGGAGACTGCCTCCGAGGACGGCGGCTGAAGAAAAATTCTTTCCTTTCGAACACGCCTTGCAAGCAGGGCGTGTTCGATGTATACTGAATTGAATTTTATCCAGTTGACATAAATGCAGGAGTAGGCTCATGCTTCATGATTCCATCATCGCGCTCATCCTTTCATTCTTTGTATGCGCAGTTCTCTGCCCGGTCTTTATCCCGGTGCTGCACCGGCTGAAATTCGGGCAGCAGGTCCGGGATGACGGACCGAAGGCACACCTGAAAAAAAGCGGGACGCCCACCATGGGCGGCATTGTGATCGTCATCGCCATGATCGCGGGCTGCATCCCCTTCCTCGGGAAGGAGTACCCGCTCATCACGCCCGTGCTTCTTTTCACGGTCTGCTTCGGCGTGATCGGCTTCCTTGATGATTACCTGAAGATCCTGAAAAAAAAGTCGGAGGGGCTCACGGTAAAGCAGAAGCTCGTCATGCAGCTTTTCGCGACGGCGCTTCTCGCCCTGTGGCTGTTCCTGCACCCGTCCGTCGGGACGGGCATGCTGGTCCCGTTCACGGGAGGGCTGAAGGACGGCTTCTTCCTGAAGCTCGGCGTGCTGTACATCCCCGCCGTGTTCTTCGTGGTCCTCGGGACGGACAACGGGACGAACTTTACGGACGGCCTTGACGGGCTCGCGTCCTCCGTCACGATCGCCGCGGCGGCGTTCTTCCTCGCGGCGGCGGTGAAGGAGCAGGTGCCGGTCGCTCCCGCGGCAGGTGCGCTGATCGGGAGCCTTGCGGGGTTCCTTCTCTACAACTGCTACCCGGCGAAGGTGTTCATGGGAGACACCGGCTCGCTTGCGCTCGGAGGCTTCATCTCCTCCATCGCGCTTGTCATGCAGATGCCGCTGTTCATCGTGGTCGTCGGGTTCATTTACCTTGCCGAGGTCGTCTCCGTGATGATCCAGGTGGGCTACTTTAAGAAGACCCACGGCAAGCGGTTTTTCCGCATGGCGCCGATCCACCATCATTTCGAGCTCGGCGGGTGGTCCGAGACGCGCGTGGTCTGCGTCTTTACCACCGTAACGGTCCTTTGTTCGCTTTTCGCGTATCTCGGACTGAAATAACGGGCCCTGCCCGGGAAGGCTCCCGGGGAAAGGACCCTTCCCGGGGCGTGTCCCGGGACAGAACATGTAACGAACCAGGAAAGAATTTTCCAGGACAGGGAGGATATCATGAACGAAAGAATTATGGTCGCCGGTGCCGGCAAGAGCGGGCTTTCCGCAGCCAGGCTGATCCTTGAGACCGGAGGACAGGTGCTTTTATATGACAGCAACGCGAAGCTCGACGCGGACGCGCTGAAGAAGAAATTCGGGGACGGGGCGAAGATCACCGTGAAGCTCGGCGAGCTCGAGCGGTCGGACATCTCCGGCGTGCAGATCTGCGTCATGAGCCCGGGGATCGATCTCGAGACCCCGTTCGTTCGCATGCTGACGGACAGCAAGATCCAGCTCTGGAGCGAGATCGAGCTCGGCTTCCAGGTGGCGCGCGGCGAGCTCGTCGCGATCACCGGGACGAACGGCAAGACCACGACGACCGCGCTGACCGGCGCCATCATGAAGGAGCACTTCGGCGAAGCGTTCACGGTCGGCAATATCGGCCTTCCGTACACGGAGGTGGCGCTCCAGACCACGGACAAGTCCGTCACGGTCCTCGAGGCGTCCAGCTTCCAGCTTGAGACCATCATCCGGTTCCGCCCGCATGTCGCGGCGATCACCAACATCACCCCCGACCACATGAACCGCCATCACACGATGGAAAACTACATCCGAATCAAGGAAGACATCACGGCGAACCAGACGAAGGAGGACTTCGTCGTCCTGAACTATGACGACAAGGCGCTCCGCGCGTTCGGCGGGAGCGAGGAGCTGAAGAGCACGCCGGTCTTCTTCTCGAGCACGCAGCTTCTCGAGGACGGCTACGACCTTGAGGACGGCGTCATCATGAAGAAGGAGAAGGGCAAGGCGACGCCTGTGGTCCGCACGGACGAGCTGAAGCTCTTAGGGCGCCACAACTTCGAGAACGTCATGACCGCGGTCGCGATCGCCGTCTGCATGAAGGTCCCGATGGACACCATCCGGAAGGTGCTTAAGGAGTTCGAGGCGGTCGAGCACCGCATCGAGTTCGTCACCGAGCGCTACGGCGTGAAGTACTACAACGATTCGAAGGGGACCAACCCCGACGCTGCCATCCAGGCGATCAAGGCCATGCCCGGCCCGACCATCCTGATCGGCGGCGGCTACGACAAGGGCTCGTCCTACGACGAGTGGATCGAGGCGTTCGACGGCAAGGTCCGCTACCTCGTCCTTATGGGGCAGACGCGGGACGCGATCTCCGAGTGCGCGAAGCGCCACGGCTTCACGAACATCATGTTCGCGGAGGACATGCAGGAGGCCGTGCAGGTCTGCGCTTCCTACGCGAACGCGGGGGACTACGTCCTTCTTTCCCCGGCGTGCGCGAGCTGGGGCATGTTCACGGACTATGAGCAGCGCGGGCGCATCTTCAAGGAGTGCGTGAAAAAGCTGTGACGATATGCGGCGGACGCCGCGCGGGATAACACCGGTCCCGGGGCAGCTGCCCCGCAGGACCCGGGATACGGCCCTGAGGGCACATTGATACGGAGGAGGTGGGCGCATGGCAGGCAGGAAGAACGCGAAGCCGAAGATCAGGCATTACTATGATTACAGCCTGGTCTTTGCCGTCGTGTTCCTCACCGCGTTCGGGCTCCTCATGATCTACTCCTCAAGCTCCTACATGGCCCAGATCAACCCGAAGATCAACGACGCCGCGTATTACCTGAAGAGGCAGGGCTTTATCGCCCTCGCCGGCTTCGTCCTGATGATCATCCTTTCCAGGATCGACTACCACTGGGTCATGAAGTTCGCGGTCCCGGCATATTTCCTTTCGTACGTCCTTATGATCGCTGTCTCCATCTTCGGGCGTGAGGTGAACGGAAAGAAGCGCTGGCTCGGCGTCGGGCCGCTGTCCTTCCAGCCGACGGAGTTCGCGAAGGTCGCGCTGATCCTGTTCCTCTCGGTCTACATCGCCAATATGGGGAAGAAGGTCAACACCTGGAAGGGGCTCGCGAAGCTTTTCGCGCTGGACCTGCCCATCGCGGCCATCGTTGCGAAGAACAACCTGAGCTCCGGGATCATCGTCTTCGGCCTGGTCTTCGTCATGTCCTTCGTGGCGACAAACAAGCGCGCGGTCTACGTGCTCTGCGTCGTCTCCGGCATCGCCATGCTGCAGTTCGTGCTCCCGGTCGCGAACGCGTTCGCGAAGATCGGGCTCCTGCAGCCGTACCAGCTGAGCCGCATCCTGGTCTGGAAGGACCCCGCGGCCTATCCGCAGGACGGCGGCTTCCAGGTGCTCCAGGGCCTCTACGCGATCGGCTCCGGCGGGCTCATGGGCAAGGGGCTCGGCGAGAGCATCCAGAAGCTGGGCTTCGTTCCCGAGGCGCAGAACGACATGATCTTTTCCATCATCTGCGAGGAGCTGGGCCTTTTCGGCGCGGTCTCGCTGATCCTGGTGTTCCTGTTCCTGATCTACCGTTTCGTGATCATCGCGGTCTCCGCGCCCGACCGCTACGGCGCGTTCCTTGTGATCGGCGTGATGGCGCACATCGCGATCCAGGTCATCCTGAACATCGCGGTCGTCACGAACGTCATCCCGAATACCGGCATCACCCTTCCGTTCATCAGCTACGGCGGCACATCCGTGCTGTTCCTGATGGTCGAGATGGGGCTGGTGCTTTCCGTCTCGCGGAGCATCCGCGCGGAAGCCTGAGGAGGACCGGACGATGAAGAAGAAGATCATCCTGGTCCTCGTTTCTTTGCTTCTTTTTATCGGCATCCTGGGGGCCGCGTTCCAGGTCACGGAGGTCGAGGTTACCGGGAACCGCACGTACTCCGCGGAGCAGATCGAGGACCTCGTGTTCCCCACGCGGATCTCGCGGAACACGGCGTACGTGTTCTTCCGGGAGCTGCTCGGGAAGAAGCGGAGCATCCCCTTCGTGCAGGACTACAGGATCTCGCTGGTAAGCCCGGTGCGCGCGGAGGTGATCGTCTATGAGAAGAGCATCGTGGGGTACGTGTCCTACATGAGCTCCAGGATGTATTTCGACAAGGACGGCATCATCGTGGAGAGCGCGAACCGGAGGCTCCCGGGGATCCCGGAGATCACAGGGCTCAAGTTCGGCAGCATCGTCCTCTACAAGCCCCTCCCGGTCGAGAACCGGAAGATCTTCGCGGTGATCCTGAACCTCACGCAGACGCTTTCCACCTTCAGCATCCCCGCGGACACCATACGCTACGACAGCGCCCTGAACGCGACGCTCCTCATCGGGGACATCCGCGTGCTGCTCGGCGGGGCGGAGGAGATGAACGGGAAGCTTTCGGAGCTCGCCAACATCCTGCCGGAGATCCAGGGCATGAGCGGGACGCTGGACCTGAGCGACTATGACCCCACGGTCCCGAACCGGATGTATTCCTTCCGGAAGCAGTGACCGGGATTTACAGAATTTTCACACGCTTTTACCGGCTTTCACCGGAAACATTCCTTGCACTTTCAATGAAAAATGCGTATTATATAACGTATGATGCGATAAATATGGTTCCCATTGAATTTATAGAAGAGTCAGGAGGCTAAAACCTTGTTGGAGATCAAACTTAATGAAGATGAAAATGCCGCGAAGATCATAGTTGTGGGCGTCGGCGGCGCCGGCAACAACGCAGTGAACCGCATGATCGACGGCAATATCGAGGGTGTCGAGTTCATCGGCATCAATACGGACAAGCAGGCGCTCCAGTTCTGCAAGGCCCAGACGGCCATGCAGATCGGAGAGAAGATCACCAAGGGGCTCGGCGCCGGCGCGAAGCCGGAGGTCGGCGAGCAGGCAGCTATGGAAAGCTCCGAGGAGATCAGCAGCGCGCTGAAGGCGGCGGACATGGTGTTCGTCACCTGCGGCATGGGCGGCGGCACAGGTACGGGCGCGGCTCCGGTCATCGCGAAGCTCGCGAAGGACATGGGCATCCTTACCGTCGGCGTCGTGACGAAGCCCTTCAAGTTCGAGGGCAGGCAGCGCATGAACAACGCGATCGCGGGTATCGAGAACCTGAAGGCTTCCGTGGACACCCTGATCGTGATCCCGAACGACAAGCTGCTTGAGATCGTCGACAGGCGCACATCCATCACCGAGGCGTTCGGCAAGGCGGACGAGGTCCTCGAGCAGGCAGTTGAGGGCATCACCGACCTGATCAACGTACCGGGCCTGATCAACCTCGACTTCGCGGACGTCCAGACAGTCATGACGGACAAGGGCGTCGCGCATATCGGTATCGGCCGCGCGCACGGCGACGACAAGGCGATCGAGGCAGTCAAGCAGGCAGTCGCTTCCCCGCTGCTTGAGACCACGATCAACGGCGCGACCAACATCATCATCAACATTTCCGGCGATATCAGCCTGATCGAGGCGAACGAGGCAGCGAGCTACGTACAGGAGCTGGCCGGCGAGGACGCGAACATCATCTTCGGCGCCATGTACGACGAGAACGCGCAGGACGAGGCTTCCATCACGGTCATCGCTACCGGGCTTGACGAGAGCAGCACCGGCGTGACCTCCGTTGACAAGGTCATGTCCGGCTTCGGCAGGAAGGCTCCGAAGCAGGCGGCTCCGCAGCAGGCTCCGAGACGCGAGGCCCCGGCCCGCGAGGCAGCCCCGGCACCGGCACCGGCCGAGAAGAAGCCGGAGGCACCGGCACCTGAGGCACCGGCAGCACCTGCACCGGCACCGGCGCAGGCGGCACCGCAGGAGAAGCCGCAGTACACCTTTACCCCGCAGAAGAACCGCGACGTGCAGATCAGCATTCCGGAGTTCCTGAAGGGAAGAAAGTAAGCACGGCAAGGCACTGAAAACAGAAGGACGCTTTTTCGTGGGTTCACGGAAAAGCGTCCTTTTTATATTACGAATTCTTCCTGTAGAGGAACAGGAGCCCCTTCAGAAGAAGGTTCTCGTCAAGGAGGATCCTGTGGCGGCAGAGCGGGATCACAAAATGCGCGAGGCCGCCGGTCGCCACGATCGTGGCCGGCTCCCCGAGCTCCTCCTCCATGCGGTCGATGCAGCCGTCCATCATGGACGCCGTCCCGTAAAGGATGCCGCTCCGCATGCTGTCGATGGTATTCTTCGCGATGACCGGGCCGGGCTGCTCGAGGTCGATGTACGGGAGCTGCGCCGTGTTGGAGGACAGGGTGTCAAGGGAGACGCGGAGTCCCGGGTAGATGATCCCGCCGATATAGTCGCCGCGGCGGTCCACAGCAGTGATCGTGGTCGCGGTCCCCATGTCGATGACGATGATCGGCAGCGGATAGTTCGCCTTCGCGGCGACGGAGTCCACGATGAGGTCGGCCCCGACCTTCTTCGGGTCGTCCATGCGGATATTCATGCCGGTCTTCATGCCGGAGCCCACGAGCCTGCACTCGAGCCCGGTGACCTTCCTGACCGCCGCTACCAGGATCGGGTTCAGCGGCGGGACTACGCTCGACATGATCGCGCCCTCGATGTCCTTTACATGGACGCGGTGCAGCTCGATGATATTCCGGATGCCGACCGCGTACTCGAGGTCCGTTTTCCTGAGATCCGTCGTGATGCGCTCCATGAAATACGTTCCCTTTTCATCGATGCCGCCGATCACGATATTCGAATTTCCCATATCGATCGCAAGAATCATGACTTTCTTCCTTTCTGAAAGGAATTGTGTTATTATGACGCAGGTGATCACGGGAGCCCCTGAGGGCGATGCCCGTGAAGGCCCGCAGGTACCGGGCGGGATCACCGTCCACCATATAATATCAGAAAAGACAGGGGAGCGCGAGTCCATGTTAAAAGGAAAGAACATACTACTTGGCATAAGCGGCAGTATCTCGGCATACAAGATGGCGCACCTCGCCAGCCTTCTGAAGCAGAACGGCGCGGAGACGCACGTCATCATGACGAAAAACGCGTGCAGGTTCATAGACCCGGTCGTGTTCGACACGCTGACAGGGAACAGGACCGTGCTTGACGACTTTGACAGGACGAACGTCTCGCCGGTCTCGCACATCGACCTCCCGAGGCAGGCGGACGCGTTCCTGATCGCGCCGGCAAGCGCGGACATCATCGCGAAGGCGGCCTGCGGGATCGCGGACGATATGCTGAGCTCCGCGATCGTCGCGGCGTATTCCTGCCCGGTCCTTATCGCGCCGGCAATGAACGTCCACATGCTTGAAAACCCCGCGGTGCAGGAGAACCTGGAAAAGCTGAAGGCGCGGGGCTTTAAGATCGTGGCTCCCGGCAGCGGCTACCAGGCCTGCGGGGACTTCGGGAGCGGCAGGCTCCCCGAGGGGGAGGAGCTCTACGAGTGGCTCGAGATGGCCTGCGGCGCCGAAAAGGATCTCGCGGGGAAGCGGGTGCTCGTGACCGCCGGCGCGACCCGGGAGGCGATCGACCCGGTGCGCTTCATCACGAACCATTCCACCGGCAGGATGGGCGTAGCCCTTGCGCGTGCGGCAGCGATCCGCGGCGCCGAGGTGACGCTTGTCGCGGGGGACATGCGGGTCGACCCGCCGCAGTTCTGCACGACGGTCCGTGTGACGTCCGCACGGGAGATGTTCGAGGCTGTCACGTCGCGCTCCGAAAGCCAGGACATCATCATCATGGCGGCGGCGGTCGCCGATTTCCGCCCGAAGACAGTCGCGGCGGAGAAGATCAAGAAAAAGAACGCGGGGAGCGAAAACGTCCTGGAGCTTGAACGCACGGACGATATCCTCGCATGGCTCGGCGCGCATAAGCGCGAGGGGCAGTTCCTCTGCGGGTTCGCGATGGAGACGCAGAACCTCCTGGAGAACGCGGAGGAAAAGCTGAAAAAGAAAAACGCGGACATGATCGTCGCGAACAGCCTCCGCGCGGCAGGCGCGGGCTTCGGGACGGACACGAATATCGTCACGTTCCTCCGCCCGGACGCCGTGACGGAGCTCCCGATCCTGAAAAAGACAGAGGTCGCGGACCGGATCCTGGACAGGATCCTCGGTTCCTGAGGAAGGGAGAGGGGCCCTGAAAGGGGACCCGGATCATCAGGAAACAGCAATGCTTAGAGAGAGGGATAAAAGTGCCAACGAATTTTGAAGAGATCAGTAAACGCCGCACCTTTGCTATCATCAGCCACCCGGATGCTGGCAAGACGACCCTGACCGAGAAGCTCCTCCTTTACGGAGGCGCCATCAATCTCGCGGGAAGCGTCAAGGGAAGGAAGACCGGGAAGCACGCGGTCAGCGACTGGATGGATATCGAAAAGGAGAGAGGTATCTCCGTTACGTCCTCCGTGCTGCAGTTCAACTACGGGGGCTTCTGCATCAACATCCTGGATACCCCCGGACACCAGGATTTCTCCGAGGATACCTACCGCACGCTCATGGCAGCGGATTCCGCCGTCATGGTCATCGATGCCGGTAAGGGCGTCGAGGCGCAGACCAGGAAGCTGTTCAAGGTCTGCACGCTCCGCCATATCCCGATCTTTACCTTCATCAACAAGATGGACCGCGAGGCGCGCGACCCGTTCGCGCTGACCGACGAGATCGAGGAGCTCCTGGGGATCCGCACCTGCCCGGTCAACTGGCCCATCGGCTGCGGCAAGAACTTCAAGGGCGTCTACGACCGCAACACACATGAGGTCATGACCTTCCACGCGGCCCACGCGGGCATGCAGGAGGTCGAGAGCCGCATCATCCCCGGGGACGACCCGTCGCTCGGAAGCGTGATCGGCGAGGACTATAAGGACCAGCTGTACGAGGAGATCGAGCTCCTTGACGGCGCGAGCGACGAGCTCGACATGGAGCGCGTGAGCCGCGGCGACCTGACCCCGGTGTTCTTCGGCTCAGCGCTGACGAACTTCGGCGTCGAGACCTTCCTTGAGCACTTTTTAAAGATGACCTATTCCCCGCTTCCCCGTCCCACCGAGACGGGAAACGTAGATCCCATGCGCGACGACTTCTTCTCCGCCTTCGTCTTTAAGATCCAGGCGAACATGAACAAGGCGCACCGCGACCGCATCGCCTTCATGCGCGTCTGCTCCGGCGTGTACGAGCCCGGCATTGAGGTGACGCACGTGCAGGGCGGGCGGAAGATCCGCCTGAACCAGTCCACGCAGATGATGGCTGACGAGCGGAAGATCGTCGAAAAGGCCTACGCGGGCGATATCATCGGCGTCTTCGATCCCGGCATCTTCTCGATCGGCGACACCCTCTGCACGGCGAAGGAGCCTCTGAAGTTCGAAGGCATCCCGACCTTCGCGCCCGAGCACTTTGCCCGCCTCCGCCAGATCGACACCATGAAGCGGAAGCAGTTCACCAAGGGCGTCTACCAGATCGCCCAGGAGGGCGCCATCCAGATCTTCCAGGAGCGGAACTCCGGCATGGAGGAGATCATCGTCGGCGCCGTCGGCGTCCTGCAGTTTGAGGTGCTCACCTACCGCCTGAAGGCGGAGTACAACGTCGAAGTACGCCTGGACCAGCTCCCCTACGAGTATATCCGCTGGATCGAAAACCCCGCGGAGGTCGACGTGGAACACATCCAGGGCACCAGCGACATGAAGCTCATCCAGAACCTCAAAGGAGAGCCGCTGCTGCTGTTCGCGCATGAGTGGAGCGTGGAGATGGTCGAAAAACGTAACCCGAAACTGAAGCTTAGTGAATTTGGGCGCAGCTAAAGCCATGCGCCCGGAATGCGTCCCCTGCCGGGAGGCGCTTGCGCATCGCAGGCAGAGGCGCATGCCGGGCATACGGCGCAGCCGTACAGCGAGGGCCGTCCGGCCCGAGCTTGGCGCATGGCTTTACGTTGAGGCGTTCCATGGCGCCCCGCTTGCGGGAGAGCAGGCGGGATCCGCGGAATGGGCATACGGCGCAGCCGTACAGCGAGGGCCGTCCGGCCCGGGCTGGGCGCATGGCTTCATACAGATTACATTGAAAAGGAACACTATCTATGAGAGAAGAATTCAAATCCGAGATCAGCGCATGGGTGGAAGCCCACCGCAGTGAAATGCTGTCCGACATTGTGGATCTCTGCAGGATCGACAGCGCCGACGGGACCCCGGAGCCGGGCAAGCCGTTCGGCGAAGGCGCGTACAGGGCGCTGAAGCGCGCCGAGGCCATGGCGAACCAGTACGGCTTCCGCGTCACGAATTACGATAATTACGCCTCCGCGTTCGATCTGAACGACGGGGAGTCCCGGCTTGACATCCTTGCGCACATGGACGTGGTCCCGGGCGGGGAGGGCTGGACCGTGACAGGTCCCTTCGATCCCGCGGTGCAGGACGGAAAGCTTTACGGCAGAGGGACCTCGGACGACAAGGGACCGGCCGTCGCGGCGCTCTACGCGATGCGCGCGGTGAAGGAGCTCGGCATCCCGGTCAGCAAAAACGCGCGGCTGATCCTCGGCTGCAACGAGGAATCCGGCAGCCGCTGCATCGCCCACTACTATAAGACGGAAAAAGAGGCGCCCATGACCTTCTCGCCGGACGGCGATTATCCGGTCGTCAACGTGGAGAAGGGCCGCATGGCAGGAGAGTTCACCGCTTCATGGGAGCGCCAGCCCCACGGCGTCCGTATCCTCAGCGTGACCGGCGGCGCGATCGAGAACGCGGTGCCGCAGACCTCCGAGGCTGTCGTGACCAATGTTTCCGCCCTCGTGCTTGCGGCGGCGCAGGACCAGGTCATGAAGGAGACCGGCGTCTTCATCACCATGAGCGCGAACAAGGACGAAAAGCTGAAGCACTCCTTCCGCATCACCGCGGCAGGAAAGGAAGCGCACGCCTCCACGCCGGAGAAGGGGAACAACGCGCTGACCGCCATGCTCCTGTTCCTCTCGAAGCTTCCGCTTTCGGAAGGCCCGGCGAAGAACGCGGTGACGGCGCTTGTCCGCCTGATCCCGCACGGCGAGTGGGACGGCGCGTCGCTCGGCATTAAATGCGAGGACAGCGAGAGCGGCCCGCTGACGCTTGCGTTCTCCAAAATGGAATTCACGGAGACCGGCTTCCGCGGCCTCTTCGACTGCCGCTTCCCGGCGACCGCGAAGGGCGCGGAGATCGCGGCGGCCTGCGAAAAGAGCTTCGGGGAAGCAGGGATCAGCTTCGACGGGAGCCGGAGGAACGAAGGCCACCTTGTGCCTGCGGATTCCCCGCTCGTCACCTCGCTGCTTGAGATCTACGAATCCTATACGGGACTTAAGGGAGAGTGCATCGCCTTAGGCGGCCAGACCTACGTCCACGAGCTTCAGAACGGCGTCGCGTTCGGCGCGGTCTTCCCGGGAACGGATACCCACATGCACGAGGCGGACGAGTACGCGGTCATCGATGAGCTGGCCGCTTCCGCGAAGATGTTCGCCCAGGCGATCGCTGACCTCTGCGAGTAACGGCTCCGCAGGGAGAACGCCGCTGCGCCTTATGAGGGCAGGAAAAAACAGAATATTCCCGGTAAAATGTACAAAGGAGGGCGCCTCTGGTGAAAAAAAATCATCAGAAGCGCCTTCCTCATGCTATACTGTCATTGTCGGACCATCCCGGCGCCGGGAAAAGAAGAAGCGCAGGGAGCCGGTCCCTGCAGGGCGCGGCAAAGCCCCGTGAAGTTCTTTTTAAGGAGGAGCATCTATGATCTGTCCGAAATGCGGAAATCTTGAAGACGACCGGATCAATGTATGCCGGAAGTGCGGGACCCCTCTCGAGATCTACAAGGAGAACTTAAGAAAATACAATCAGAAGAACCCCGTGAAGCGGGTGGCTCCCCAGGATGACGAAAAGACAGTATATCTTGGGAACCAGAACGGCGGGGAGGAGAAGACGGTCTATCTGGGCCACGGAGGCGGGACTCCCCCGGTACCTCCGGTGCCTCCGCCTCCGGTGACTCCGGTGTCCCCGCCGCCGGTGCCTCCCGTTCCGCCGGTACGGTCTGTCCCGCCTGTGGGACCGCAGGGCGGAGTTCCTGCCGGCGGGTCCGGAAACGGGCCGGAAAAGAAGAGCAGGACCGGCCTGATCATCGCCATCATCATCGGCGTGATCGCCGCCATCGCCCTCATCGGGTTCGCGGTGACGCGCGGGAAAAAGCCGGCGTCCCCGAAGGCAGACCAGCAGGGGATGCTTAAGGAGGCTGAGAGCCTTGCGCAGGCCGCCGCGGAAAAGGCAAAGGAGGCCGCAAACGCGGGCTCCGGGCAGGAAAGCGGCGGGGAGACCGGACAGGCTGAGGCGCCGGCGGAATCGCTGAGCCCTCTTGAGCAGACCGCGAGGGCCATCCTTGCCATCGCCCGGCCGGGCTTCTTCACGCCGGAAATGATGTCCGCAGGGACCCAGGTAAAGGCGGAGGTCCCGGATTACAAGGTGGAGGCTGATTTCTCCAACGTCTCGAACATCGACGACTACTATTTCACCGACGAGATGAAGGAGAAGCTCGTGGAGAACGGCTTCTTCATCACAGAGGGTGGAAGCTACGAGTTCTACGAGAACTACGAGTCGAACCGCTACTCGGTCATGCCGAGCTTCGTCACGGTCGACTCGATGATGCACACCTACCACCTGTATTTCCAGTACCTTCTTAAGACGACGGAGCGGGACCATCTCGCGAAGGACCTGAAGGTGCTGAGCGAGGGCATGCTCGCGAACAGCGCCGCCCAGCTTGAGACTCTTTCCGGCACCGAGTGGGAGTCCGCGGCAAGGCGGAACGTCGCCTTCTTCGCAGTCGGAAACGCGCTCCTTGACCCGTCCGCGGATATCCCGGCGGAGGTGAAGGATACCGTCGACGCCGAGCTTGAAAAGATCTACGAGCACACCGCGGTCGTAGATTCGGAGCTTACCCCCGGCAGGATGGAGGATTACTCCCAGTACACGGTCCGCGGGTACTATGAAGGAAACGAGACCCTGGAGCGCTACTTCCGCGCCATGATGTGGTACGGAAGGCTGAATTTCACGCAGAAGGACGAGGACCTTGACCGGAGCGCCCTTCTTATGACGCTTGCGCTTGACGAGGAGACGCTGCCGCAGTGGCAGGCGCTCTACCAGATCACCTCCTTCTTCGCGGGAGCCAGCGACGACTCAGGCTATTATGAGTATCGTCCGGTCATCGAGAACGCGTACGGCAGCGACGTGACTGTCGAAAGCCTTGCGGGCAATGACGAGGCATGGCAGCTTTACCACCAGCTGACGGGGCTTATCGAGGCGCCGAAGATCAATTCCGTCCCGGTCGTGGATACGGACGAGGGCGGAAAGAAGACGGCCCTGAATATGGGCTACCGCTTCATGGGACAGCGCTTCTCGGTCGACGCGACGGTGTTCCAGAACCTGATCTATTCGAACGTCGGCGAGAACGCTTCCGGCGGGAGGCGGATGCTCCCGAACGGGCTCGACGTGCCGGCAGCCTTCGGCTCCGACGAGGCGCTCGCCATCCTTACCGAAAAGGGCGCGGTCGATTACCTCGGCTATTCCCAGAATATGGAGATCCTCCGCAGCGGCATCGCGAACGCGCCGGATGAATTCTGGAACGCCAGCCTGTACTCGAGATGGCTCTACACGCTTGCCCCCATCCTTGAGGAGAAGGGCAGCGGATGGCCGTTCTTCATGCAGAACAGCGCGTGGATGCGCAAGGACCTCCAGACCTATATGGGAAGCTATGTCGAGCTGAAGCACGACACGGTGCTTTATTCCAAGCAGGCAGTCGCGGAGATGGGCGGCGGCGATATCCCTGTCCGTGACGACAGGGGCTACGTCGAGCCCGAACAGGCGGTCTACGAGCGCCTTGCGGTCCTGACCGGGGCTACCTCCGACGGCCTGAAGAGCTATGGCTACCTGGGCGGCGAGGACGAGGAGAGCCTCGCAAGGCTGAAGGAGCTTGCGGAGAAGCTTGCCGTGATCTCTGAGAAGGAGCTGAGGAACGAGACGCTTTCCGACGAGGAGTACGAGCTGATCCGCGCCTACGGCGGAACGCTTGAGCATTTCTGGAAGGACGTGACGAGGCACGAGATCTCCGGATCCTACGTCGCGACGAAGGAGTTCCCGGCGGCAGTCATCACCGATGTGGCAACGGACCCGAACGGCGCCGTGCTTGAGATCGGGACCGGGCACGCGCTGAACATCTACGCGGTCGTCCCGGTAGACGGGCAGCTTAAGATCTGCAGCGGCTCCGTGTTCAGCTACTACGAGTTCGAACACCCGCTGTCCGACCGCCTGACGGATTCGAAGTGGCGTGAGATGCTGGGCATCCAGAACGGCTATCACGACCCGGAGAAGCCTATGGCCGACTGGACGGAGGACATCCGCGCGAAGTATAAGTACTGATGCCGGAAAGCCCTCGGGGCGTTTGGAAGGAATGGACCTTAAAGGGAATGGACTTTAAAAGGAACGGACCTTAAGATGACCAGATCCATGATGAAAAGAAAGGCGGCTGCCGTGCTGACGGCGGCCGTCTGCTTTGTTCTGGCGGCAGGCTGGCTTACGGCCTGCGCGCGCGGCGCCGGCGGACCTCCTCAAAGCGGGAGCGCGGCGGAGACGGAGCGCGCCGCTGAAACGGCAGCCGCTGAAACTGAAGCCGCGGAAACTGAAGCCGCTGAAACTGAAGCCGCGGAAACTGCCGCCCCGGAAACAGGAGGCGCGGGAGCGGCGGAGGCAGCAGGCAGCGAAACAACAGGAGCAGCTGCATCCGGAACGGCCGGGAAAGCAGAGCCGGAGGAGCTCCCTTCCTGGGCCAGGCTGACCGCCCGCGACGAGCGCTGCGACCTGGACCTGGACGGGACGGACGAACGGCTGATCCTGTCCCGCGGGGCATTTTCCGCGTTCCGCGGGGAAAAGCTCCTTTTTACCTCCGACCCGGCCTGGACCGTGGCGGAGGCCCTGCATACGGATCTTGACGATGACGGGCGGGAGGAGGTCGTCCTTCTTGTCTGGAAGCGCGGGAGCTACGGGGAGCACAGGCCCTTCTGGGAGAAGGAGAACGATACGGAGCTTGCGGAGCATCTCTTCGTCTACGCCTGTGAGGAGGAGCGCTTAAAGCCCCTCTGGATGAGCTCCTCGACCGGCACGAATATCCGCGCGGTCACCGTGGACCGGAATGCCGTCTTCACGCTTCACGGGGCAGACGGGACCGACGCCCTTCTCAGATGGGAGGGCTGGGGGTTCAAGTTCATCGACCCGGAGGGCAGCGCCGCCGGTGAGGCGGACAGCGGAGAAACGCCGGGCAGCGCCGCCGGTGAGGCGGGCGCCGGGGAAACGGCGGAAAACACGGAAAAAGCAGCGCCGGCAGAGGTGACCCTTCTCTGCGCCGGCGACAACATCGCCCACAGCACGGTCTACGAGACCGCGCGGATCCCCGGCACAGGGGACTTTGACTTTACGCCCGTCTACCGGCACGTGAAGGAACGGATCTCCGCGTACGACATCGCGGTCGTGAACCAGGAGACCATCTTCACGCGGGACCCTGCGGACCGGAGCAGCTTTCCCGCCTTCGCGACGCCGGAGGCCATGGGGGACGCGCTCGCGGACGCGGGCTTCGACGTGGTCCTCGGGGCAACGAACCACTGCATGGACCGCGGCGCGAAGGGGATCGGCGCGACGCTTTCCTTCTGGAAGGAAAAGCACCCGGAGATCCTGGTCCTGGGGCTCCATGATTCGGAGGAGGAGCGGGAGCGCATCCCTGTGCTTACCAGGAACGGGATCCGGATCGCCATGCTGAACTATACCTACGGCCTGAACGGCAACGACCCGGCGTCGGCGGACGCGTACCGCGTGGACCTGACAGAGGACGGGACGCGCCTTGCGGGCCAGGTCCGGGACGCCGTGGAGGCTGCCGACATCGTCCTCGTGTTCCTCCATATCGGGGAGGAGTACGCCGGAGAGCCGACGGAAGAGCAGCGCCGCATGGCGGCCCTGGCGGTCGATGCCGGCGCTGCCGCGGTGATCTGCTCCCACAGCCATGTGGTGCAGGGCGCGGAGCGCCTCCGGACGCCGGAGGGAAACGAGGGCGTCGTGTTCTGGAGCCTCGGGAATTTCATGTCGAACCAGACGGATCCCCGCACGGTGGCCGGCGCCGCGGCGGAGCTCGTGATCCGGAGCGGCGGGCCGGAGGCAAAGATCGCGGAGTTCCGCATGATCCCCCTGGTCAGCCACTTCGGGAACGGCGGCACGGAGGTGTACTGGCTTGATGATTACACGGACGCGCTCGCGGCGGAGCATTACCTCACAAAAACAGGAACGCCGCTCACACTTCAGGAGCTCCGGGAACAATGGACAGAAAAAGCGGGCGTATGGTAAAGTATTGTCCTGGAACATTTGAAATATTCAGACATTCAGGACGCGGAAAAGGGCGGGCAGCAAAGCCCGCGAAGGGATCATCATGTTAAAAGGGATCATGTACGTTGTCGGTGCTTCGCTGATTTTCGGGATCATTCCGAGCGCGAGCAAATATCTTGTTCTAACGGGCTCGTCCCCGGCGCTCATCACGACGCGGACGCAGACCATCATCATGCTCGGCGGGATCATCGGAAGCCTTATGTCCGGAGCCTCCCTGAAGATCCCGCCGCGGGACGCGCTGCGGCTCATGGTGGTGGGCGCGCTCGGCATGGGCGGGACAAGCTGGTTTCTCGTCTCCGCGATCAGTATGATCCCGGCGGGGCTCGCGACGGTCCTCCATTTCCTGTACCCGACCATCGTGTCGGTCTTCATGATCGTCTTCCTCCGCCAGAAGGCAGGGATCTTCAGGCTCCTTGCGGTGGCGGCCTCGATCTCCGGGATGATCCTCATCTCGGGACCGGGCGGCGGCGGGATCCGCTTCGGCGGGGTCGTGTTCGCGCTGCTTTCCGCCACGACCTACGCGGCCTATATCATCTACAACGACGTCGGCTCGGCGGGACAGTATCCGCAGACCGTGAAGCTCTTCTGGTGCGCCCTCGGCACGGTGCTGGTGTTCGCCTGCCTTTCCCGGGGCGAATGGCTTTCGGTCTCCGGCGGGAAAGGCGCGCTGCTGGTGCAGATCCTCGGCGGTCTCGGGAGCCTTGCGGCCTACTATCTCATCAACCGCGGGATCCGGGAGGTCGGGGCGTCCGTCGCAGCGTTCGTCAACATGCTCGAGCCGGTCACGAGCGTCGTCATGAGCTTCCTTCTCTACCATGACCCGCTCACCGGGAGGATCGTCGCCGGGATCCTTCTCGTGCTTTCCGCGGTGCTGTTCGTCGCCATCGGCGACAGAAGAGGAAATGCTTGACAATAAAATACCGCTGTGTTAATTTACTGATAAATTAAACCGTTGAAGCGGAGATAACGTTGATCATGGTCCCACAGAGAGCCTGCGGTGCTGAGAAGCAGGCGGAACCCAGTTCTTCAAATGGACCGCTGAGGGCGCGGGGAAAGGGCTTCCGAGTATTCCGCGACGTGAAGGCATACGTGAGTTGCCGGGGATATGATGGTATCCCGCAAAGTGTACGGCGCAGGCCGTAAAGCAGGGTGGCACCGCGGATAAAAGCTTATTCGTCCCTGGCAGGAGAGAAAACTCTCCTGCCAGGGTTTTTCTTGTGCGAAGCAATGAGCCATGCGCTCACAGCCTGTCTTACGACCGGCGGGCGCTCGCGCCCGGAAGGTCGAAAGACAGGCTGTGAGCATACGGCGAATGCCGCGGCAGTGAGCGTCCGGAGGACGCGAACCTGCCGGCATGGCATACGGCGAATGCCGTTGCAATGAGCGTCCGGAGGACGCGAACCTGCCGGCATGGCCCAGGTTTTATCACATTATACCGGCGGGCGCCCGCGCCCGGAATGCCGGCCGGATTTATGAAAAAGGAGGAAGGACAATGATCAGGGAAGCTATTGAAAAGATCGTCAGCAAGGAGGACCTTTCCTACGAGGAGGCATTCACCGTCATGAACGAGATCATGAGCGGGAATACGACCCAGACGCAGAACGCGGCGTTCCTTGCCGCCCTGTCGACGAAGAGCACGAAGGCGGAGACCATCGACGAGATCTCCGGCTGTGCCGCTGCCATGCGGAGCCACGCGACCAGGGTCAGCTACGACGGGCCGGTCATGGAGATCGTCGGGACCGGCGGGGATCACGCGAATACGTTCAATATCTCCACCTGCGCGGCGTTCGTCACGGCGGCGGGCGGCGTGAAGGTCGCGAAGCACGGGAACCGCGCGGCGTCGAGCCGGTGCGGGACCGCGGATTTCCTTGAGGCAGCCGGGGTCAATATCCGCCAGAGCCCGGAGCTCTGCAGGAGGCTCCTTGACGAGGTCGGCATGTGCTTCCTCTTCGCGCAGCAGTACCACAGCTCCATGAAGTACGTCGGCGGTGTCAGGAAGGAGCTGGGCATCCGCACCGTCTTCAATATCCTCGGGCCGCTGACCAATCCTGCTTCCCCGGAGTACTTCCTGCTCGGCGTCTATGACGAATACCTCGCGGAGCCGATCGCCAAGGTCCTGTCAAGTCTCGGCGTAAAGCGCGCCTTCGTGGTCTACGGGCAGGACAAAATGGACGAGATCACGGCAAGCGCGCCGACCACCGTGTGCGAGCTGAAGGACGGCTTCTACAGGACCATGACCATAAAGCCGGAGGACTTCGGCTTCCCGCGCGGGAAGAAGGAGGAGCTTCTCGGCGGCACGCCGGAGGAGAACGTCCTCATCGCCAGGGCCATCCTTGAAGGGAAGGACAGGGGGACAAAGAGGACGGCGGTGCTCATGAACGCAGGAGCGGCCCTCTATATCGCCGGAAAGGCGGAGACGCACGCGGAAGGGGTCCGGCTCGCGGAGAAGCTCCTTGACAGCGGCGCGGCGCTCCGGGTCTTTGAGGACCTGATCAGGGAGTCGAACGCAGAGGCACCGGCAGAGGTGCAGTGACATGGCGGAGAACATTCTGGCACGGCTCGCGGATCACGCGAGGGAGCGCGTGGAGGCGGCGAAGCGCGTACGCCCCTTTGAGGAGGTCCGCGCGGAGGCGCTGGCCATGGACAGGGATACCGGTTTTCCTTTTGAGAGGGCGCTTGCGGCTCCCGGTATTTCCTTCATCTGCGAATGCAAGAAGGCATCCCCCTCAAAGGGGATCATCGCCCGGGACTATCCTTACGTCCGGATCGCGCAAAGCTATGAGGCGGCAGGGGCGTCCTGCATCTCCGTCCTGACGGAGCCGAAGTGGTTCCTCGGCGCGCCGGAGCACCTCCGTGAGATCGCCGCGGCGGTAAGCATCCCGTGCCTCAGGAAGGACTTTACCGTCGACAGCTACATGATCTTCGAGGCGAAGCTCCTCGGGGCGTCGGCAGTCCTTCTGATCGCGGCGCTTCTCCCGGAGGAGACGCTTAAGGAGTACATCGGGACCGCGGACCTGCTCGGGCTGACAGCGCTCGTCGAGGCGCATGACGAGGGGGAGATCGCGGCCGCCGCGCGCGCGGGAGCGCGGGTCATCGGGGTGAACAACCGGAACCTTAAGGACTTTTCCGTCGATGTTTCAAACAGCGTCAGGCTGCGCAGCCTGGTCCCGGAAAGCACGCTCTTCATCTCGGAGAGCGGCGTGAGAGACCGCGGGGATATCGAGGTCCTTGAAAAGGCAGGCGTGAACGCCGTGCTGATCGGCGAGGCGCTCATGCGCGCGCCTGACAGGAGGGCGATGCTCGACACGCTGAGAGGCGTTACGGGAACGGGAGCCGGCAGGGCATCCGGGACATAAAAGGGAGGCGGCGCTATGCAGAACGTCAGCGGCCATGTGAAGATCAAGCTCTGCGGCCTCACGCGGCAGGAGGACATCGAATGCGCGAACCTGCTGCGGCCGGAGATGGCCGGCTTCGTGTTCGCGGAGAAAAGCAGGCGGTATCTTCCGCCCCGGAGGGCAGCGGAGCTCAGGCGCCTGCTTGCCCCGGGGATCCTTGCGGCAGGGGTATTCGTCAACGAGGATCCGGTCCGGATCAGGGAGACCGCGGCGGCGGCCGGCCTTGACATCATCCAGCTTCACGGGAGCGAGACGGAGGAGGACGTGCTGGAGGTGAAGCGCCTTACGGGGCTTACCGTCGTGAAGGCGTTTTCCGTCTCGGCGCGGGAGGATCTCCGGGCAGCTTTCAGGAGCCCTGCGGACTTTGTCCTTCTTGACAATGGCGCAGGCGGGACGGGAGAGCAGTTTGACTGGTCGCTTCTCGAAGGCTTCGGGCGTCCGTATTTTCTCGCGGGCGGCCTTGACGCGGAAAATGTCGGGAGCGCGGTCCGGCGGCTTTCTCCCTACGCGGTCGATGTGAGCTCTGCGCTTGAGACAGACGGAAAAAAGGATCCCGGGAAAATGAAGGCGTTCGTAGAGGCGGTAAGAAGCGCCCTGGACTGAGAGCAGGGGACCCGCCGGCGGGCGGGAAGGAAACGGAAGATCCCGCGCAGGCCCTGCGAAGAGCGGAGGGAAAAGGAAACGGAAGATCCCGCGCAGGCCCTGCGAAGAGCGGAGGGAAAAGGAAACGGAAGGAGAAACGACATGGAGAACACGCATCAGAAGGGGAGGTTCGGCATCCACGGCGGCCAGTATATTCCGGAAACGCTGATGAATGCTGTCAACGAGCTCGAGAAAGCGTATTATTATTTTAAAAATGACCCCTCATTCCAGAAGGAATTCACGGAACTCCTCGACGAGTACGCGGGAAGACCCTCCAGGCTTTATTTCGCGGACCACATGACGCGGGACCTGGGCGGCGCGAAGATCTACCTGAAGCGCGAGGACCTGAACCACACGGGCGCGCATAAGATCAACAATGCCCTGGGCCAGGCGCTTCTCGCGAAAAAGATGGGAAAGACCCGCCTGATCGCGGAGACCGGGGCCGGGCAGCACGGTGTCGCGACCGCGACAGCCGCTGCCTACATGGGCATGGACTGCGTGGTCTACATGGGAGAGGAGGACACGAAGCGGCAGGCGCTGAACGTGTACCGCATGCGCCTCATGGGGGCGGAGGTCATCCCTGTTACAGACGGCACCGCGACGCTGAAGGATGCCGTATCCGCCACGTTCCGCGAATGGACCTCCAGGATCGCCGACACGCACTACTGCCTCGGCTCCTGCATGGGACCGCATCCGTTCCCGACGATCGTCCGTGATTTCCAGGCTGTCATCAGCCGCGAGGCGAGAGCCCAGATCCTTGAAAAGGAGGGCAGGCTTCCGGACATGGTGCTTGCGTGTGTGGGCGGCGGCTCCAACGCGATCGGCTCCTTCTATCATTTCATCGGGGACCGTGACGTGAGGCTGGTCGGCTGCGAGGCGGCCGGGCGCGGGATCGATACATGGGAGACCGCGGCGACCATAAACACCGGGAAGCTTGGTATCTTCCACGGGATGAAGTCCTACTTCTGCCAGGACGAGTACGGCCAGATCGCCCCGGTCTACAGTATTTCCGCAGGGCTTGACTATCCGGGGATAGGACCGGAGCACGCATGGCTCCACGATACCGGCCGGGCGGAATATGTCCCGGTGACGGACGAGGAGGCGGTGCAGGCCTTCGAGTATCTCTCCCGCACGGAGGGCGTGATCCCGGCGGTCGAGAGCGCGCACGCGGTCGCGTACGCGATGAAGCTTGCCCCAAAGATGCGGAAGGACCAGATCATGATCATTACGCTCTCCGGCAGGGGAGACAAGGACGTGGCGGCGATCGCCCGCTACAGAGGGGAGGATCTCCATGAGTAGGATCAGAGAGGCGTTCCGGAACGGAAAGGCGTTCATCCCGTTTATCACCTGCGGGGATCCGGACCTTGAGACCACGAAGAAGGTGGTGCGCGCGGCGGCGGAAAACGGCGCGGACCTGATCGAGCTCGGGATCCCGTTTTCGGACCCGACGGCGGAGGGACCCGTGATCCAGGCGGCGAATATCCGCGCGCTGAAGAACCACGTCACGACGGACGATGTGTTCGCAATGGTGCGGGAACTGAGAAAGGACGTGACCGTCCCGATGGTTTTCATGACCTACGCAAATGTGGTATTCTCCTATGGGACGGAGCGCTTCGCGGCGGCAGCGGCCGATGCCGGGATGGACGGCGTGATCCTTCCCGACGTCCCCTATGAGGAGCACGAGGAATTTGCCCCGGCGTTCCGGAGCCGCGGAATGGACCTGATCAGCATGATCGCGCCGACGTCGGAGGAACGCATCGCGATGATCGCGAAGGACGCGGAGGGCTTCCTCTACATGGTATCCTCGCTCGGCGTGACAGGTGTCCGCGCGGACATCCGGACGGATATCGCCGGCATGACGGAGCTTGTCAGGAAGGCGAACCCCTCGGTCCCCTGCGCGGTCGGCTTCGGGATATCGACGCCCGCCCAGGCGGAAAAGCTCGCGAGGTGCTCTGACGGCGTGATCGTCGGGAGCGCAATTATAAAGCTCCTTGCCGCGCACGGCACGGAGGCAGCGCCTTATGTCGGCGCGTATGTGAAGGAAATGAAGGAGGCGGCGAACCGCTGAGGCAGGAGCCCCGGGCTAGGCGCCGCCAGGAGGAAAGGCATGGCACGAAAGCCGGGCACACCGGAGCAGAAGCTGTTCCGTTCATTTATACAGTTTGCGTTTCTGGTCCTGGTGCTCTGCATCGCGATCACGCTGAGCGTCGACATCACGCGCGAAAGAAAGAACCTGGACAGCCGGATCAGCGATACCGCGGCGTACCTTGCCTCGCTGGACAGCGTACAGAGGATGCTCATGACGGGGTATCCGGACGCAGGGACCATCGGCCAGATCGACACGCTGGTCGAGAGCTCCTCCGGCGTAGAGTCTGTCGTGATCGAAAACGCGAACCATCTGCGCTTCTACCAGACGGACCGCGCAGCGGTCGGCGATATGTATATGGACGGTGACGAGGAGGAGATCCTCTCAGGCGCCAGTCCCTACATCAAGACAGTTTACGGGACCAGGGGACGGCTCCACTGCGCGTTCCACGCAGTGCGGAACGGCGCGGGGGCGATCATCGGCTTCACAGCGGTCTCGGTGCCCGTTGCCATGCTGACCGTCCAGCAGAGATCGATTATCCTCATCTATGTGACGATCTTCGTTTTCATGCTTCTTTTAAGCGCTCTCTACGCGAGCGCTTTTCTGAGGTTCCAGCAGAACGCGCTGATGGGCTACCGGCCGGATGAACTCCTGAAGCTCTACATCCGCCAGGACGAGGTCGTAAATTCCCTTTCCGAGGGACTGATCTCCGCGGACAGGACGGGAAAGATCCTTTTTTCAAACAAGGCGGCGCGGGAGATGGTCTCGGAAAGCGGTGAATACCTGGCCGGAAGGCCGCTCGGGGAGGTGTTTCCCGGGACCCTGTTCGGGGAGGCGGCGCTTCTTGAGAAGAGCGTGCCGAAGAGCGAGCTCGTGACCGGAGACCGGAGCCTGATCGCCGAAAGCGTGCCGGTGCGGGGCGCGGACGGGAAGCCGGAGGGCGTGCTCGTGATTCTGCAGGACCGCACGGACGCGCTCCGGATGTCGGACGAGCTCTCCGGCGCGAGGAACATGATGGACACGCTCCGCGCGTTCAACCATGAGTTCCTGAACAAGCTCCACATCATCTTAGGCTACCTCCAGACAGGGGAGATCGAGAAGGCAAAGCAGTTCATCACCAACTCCAGCCTTGTCTCGAGCCAGGCGGTCCGCGCAGCGGCGGACGCCATCCGCGTCTCAGAGGTGTGCGCGCTCGTCATCGGGAAGATGATGCATGCCGCGGAGCTCGGCATAAAGCTTTCCCTTCAGCGGGACAGCAGCATGCGTGAGTCGGCGCTCCTGATCCGCGCGGACGAGTACGTCACTGTCATCGGGAACCTGCTTGAGAACTCCATCGAGGAGCTGAACGCAGGGGACTGTGAGGTGAAGGAGATCGGGCTCGGGATTTACTGCGGCGCGGACGTGAGCGTCATCACCTGCGAGGATACCGGCGGCGGGATCCGGCCGGAGGTGCTCCCGAGGATCTTCGAGAAGGGCGTGACGTCCAAGGGAGAGAACCACGGCACCGGGCTCTTCCTCGTAAAACAGATCACGGACCGGTACGGCGGGGACATCCTTATCGAAACGGAAGCGGGGGAAGGGACCTGCTTTACGGTGACATTTACCGCTGAAGGCATCCGCGCCGCGCTTCATGGAGGCGTGCCGGCAGAGGCAGGAAATGACGGCAACGCGCCGGAACAGGCTGCCGACGGCGGTAACGCGCCGGAACAGGCTGCTGATGGCGGAAGCGCGCCGGGGAAAGAAGGACCGGGAGAGGAGACGGAGTAAATGTTCCATGTGATCATTGTGGAGGACGATCCCATGGTCGCCTCGATCAACAGGAAATACACGGAAGCCTCGGAGGGCTTCCGGGTGGACGCTGTGTTCAAGGGCGGCGCGGACGCGCTGGAGTACCTGAGGGAACACAGCGCCGATCTCGTGATCCTTGACTACTATACGCCGCAGATGAGCGGGGAGGAGTTCCTGGACAGGATGCACGCGGAGGGGCATACCCCGTCCGTGATCATGGTCACCTCCGCGAACAACACGGAGACCGTGGACCGGCTCCTGAAGCGCGGCGTCAGGGATTACCTGGTGAAGCCGTTTGAGTACGAGCGCTTCCGCGCCTCGCTGGAGCGTTTCCGCGTGTCCAGGGAGATGCTCGGGAACGGCAGCCCGAGTCTCGACCAGAGCGATATCGACCGGTTGATCACCACGCGGAGGCCGGAGGGCCCCGGCGTCCCTGAGGAGCTTCCGAAGGGAATGAACAGGCAGACGCTTCTCACGGTGCGGGAATGGCTCTCCGAAAACCGGGGCGAAAGCTTTTCCAGCGAGCAGATCGCGGCTTCTGTAGGCCTTTCAAGGATCACGATCCGGCGGTATGTAAGCTATCTCGCGGAACGCGGGGAGCTGGAGAGCCGGATCGACTATAAGACCGGCGGCAGGCCCGGGATCCTGTACCGGTACGGAGGTTCGTGAACTTTAGTTACAAAACGTGAACGATATTTACGAAAAATTTACTTTTCCTACCCCTCATTTATACTTCCAACTGTAAGGGTAATCACCATCACCTGAAGACAAAGTTGGAAAGAGGAGGGGTACCAGAATGGAAGTTGCATCAGTAAAGATCGGCATGTTTGAAATGATGGCGATCGTCGTCCTTGTCATCTATTTCGGCCAGTGGGTCAGGGAGAAGCTCCCCGTCCTCAAAAAGTACTGTATTCCCAGCGCGGTCGTCGGCGGTACACTGTTCGCGATCCTCACCTGCGCGCTCTATATGGGCGGCATCGTTCAGTTCGAGTGGGAGAACCAGTCGATCATGAACAACTTCTTTTATAATATTTTCTTCGCGGCTTCCGGTATGGAAGCATCCCTGGCGCTCCTTAAGAAGGGCGGCAAGCTGGTCGTGATCTTCTCGGTCCTTGCGGCGCTCCTGGCGGTCCTCCAGAACGCGCTGGCGCTCGGCGTCGGCACGGCGATGGGTATGAATCCGCTGACCGCACTGATGGCAGGCTCCACCCCGCTGACCGGCGGGCACGGAAACGCGGCTTCCTTCGGTCCGATCGCGGCTGAAATGGGCGGTACCGGCGCCGTCGAGGTCGCTGTCGCGGCTGCCACCTTCGGCCTGATCTCCGGATGCCTGATCGGCGGGCCGATCGGCCGCCAGCTGATCAAGAAGAACCATCTCGACGAGAACTACGTCGAGGAAAAGGAAGAGACGCTCGGCGAGAAGGCCGCGCATATCTTCAAGAGCTCCGAGTGCCAGAACGCGTGGTTCTGCCTCATCGCTGCCTGCGGCCTCGGCCAGCTCCTCCTCCAGATCCGCCAGATGATCCTTCCTGGCCTCAACATGCCGATCCACGTCATGTGCATGCTCGCCGGCATCCTGATCCGCCTTGTTATGGACAGGACCGGCAGAAGCAACGAGGAGTTCTACGAGGTCACCTCGAACGTCGGAGACATCAGCCTTGCGCTGTTCGTTTCCCTGTCCATCATCACCATGAAGCTCTGGCAGCTCATCGACCTCGCGCTTCCGCTGCTTACGATCCTGTTCCTGCAGCTGATCATGATCTACCTGTTCGTCCGTTTCATCACCTTCAACCTCTGCGGACGCAACTACGACGCGGCTGTAATCGCTGTCGGGCATACCGGATTCGGCCTCGGCGCCGTCCCGGTCTCAATGGCGACCATGTCCTCGGTCTGCGAGACCTACTACTATTCAAAGCTTGCGTTCTTCGTCGTCCCGCTGATCGGCGGCTTCATCAGCAATATCACGAACGCTATCGCGATCACGACCTTCCTGAATATTGCGGCGGGCATGCTTTGAGACTGGCAAAAAAGATTTACAGCAGCTTTCAGTAAAAATACAATGGGTTCGGGGCAGGAATGCTGCCCCGGACCATTGTCGTATAAAAAACCCGGCTGTCCTTACGGCTTCAGTGTTGAAGACAGCGTACTAGGAGGGGACATGACAGTATACCCGGGCAGATCCATAAGGCGATGCGCGGCAGTCCTTGCGGCGTTTCTTTTCCTTTTCACGGCGGCCGGATGCGGCGCCGGGAGCGAAAGCGGCGCGCATGACAGAAAGGAAGCGCCGGCGCCGTCGGACATCACGCTTCTCACGATCGGCACCGCGGACAGCGGCGGCAGCATGTTCGCAGCGGGGGCCGCTGTCGCCGCGCAGATGAGTATCGAGGACGATTCATTCAGGTTCAATATCAACGCGTCGACAGGCTCCGTCCAGAACATCGCTGATCTTCTGGAAGGGCGCATCGACCTCGCGCTGGTCAGCGCCAGCGCGGCAAATGACGCCGTGAACGGCCGCGGACCCTTTGAGGGAAAAAGGGCGGAGGAGCTGAGGGCAGTCGGGGCGCTCTATACCAGCGTGTCGAACTGGATGGTCCTGGAGGACAGCGATATCCGTTACGTACACGACCTGAAGGGAAAGAACGCGGCGGTGGGCCCGGAGGGTTCGGCGACGGACCTTGCGGGACGCACGGCGCTCCGCGCCTGCGGCATCGATCCCTCAGGCGAGGGCTTTGTGAATGCCGGGCTCGGCTCCGGTGCGGACAGAGTGGCGGACGGGACGCTGGACGCGGTGCACGGGTTTGCCGGCGTGCCTGTGCCGGGGCTGCTCCGCCTTGCCGGAAACGTGCCCTGCCGCCTGATCGGCTATACAGAGAAAGAGATCCGCGCCGTGCTCGACGAGAACGACGCCTATACCGAGGTGATGATCCCTGCGGGGAGCTATCCGGGACAGGACCTGGAGGTCCGCTCCTTCGGTTCGAAATGCATCCTGTGCGTAAATCTTGACATGGACGAGGCGCTGGCTTACCGCCTGGCGGAGCTCCTTGACAAGGGCAGGGGGCCGCTTTCCGGGAGAGGGGGGCTCCTTTCGGAGCTCGCCGGGGACGGATTCATGACAGAGGGGCTTCCCGTCCCGCTGCACCCGGGCGCGGAACGCTACTTTACACAGCACTGATGTGCGCGGAAGGACAACGGAGCGCTTGCCGAACCGGAAGAATTGGGGTATGATGAGGGAGACTTTATGTAACCCGAGACTTTTCCGCATAAAGGGGCGCAGCCCCCGAGGTGAGGAGGATCCCATGAAATGTCCGTTCTGTAACGCAGCAGATACAAAAGTCATCGATTCGAGACCGGCGGACGACAACGCTTCGATCCGCAGGCGCAGGCAGTGCGAGACATGCGGGAAGCGTTTCACGACCTATGAGAAGCTTGAGACCATGCCGCTCATGATCATCAAAAAGGACAATTCCCGCGAGCCGTACAGCAGGCAGAAGATCGAGGCCGGCGTCATCCGGTCCTGCCATAAGAGGCCGGTTTCTTCCGAGCAGATCTCGGCGCTCGTGGATGAGATCGAGACCGCCCTTTTCAACAGGGAGGAGCGGGAGATCCCTTCCAGCGTGATCGGGGAGATGGTCATAAACAAGCTGAAGGACCTCGATGCCGTGGCGTACGTGCGTTTCGCCTCCGTCTACCGCGAGTTCAAGGATGTGGGCACCTTCATGTCCGAGCTCGCAAAGCTCCTTGAGCACCAGGAGAAAAAATGAACCTGTTCTTTCCGGATAAGGAGACGGAGAGCGCCTACAGGATCCCGTACGAAAAGCTGTACGCGTCGGGGATCCGCGGCGTGATCTTTGATATCGACAATACGCTGGTCCCGCCGGACGCGCCGGCGGACGGGCGGAGCAGGGAGCTTTTCAGGCGGCTTAAGGAGATCGGGCTTAAGACCTGCCTCGTGTCCAACAACAGGGAAAAGCGGATCAGGCCCTTCGCGGACGAGCTCGGGACGCCGTTTGTGGCGCGGGCGCTGAAGCCGCGGAAGCGCGGGTACCGGAAGGCCATGGAGCTCATGGGCACGGAGCCCGGGACCACGGTTTCCGTCGGGGACCAGATCTACACGGACATATGGGGCGCCAACCGCCTCGGGATGCACAGCATCCTGGTGAAGCCCATGACGCTGAAGGAGGAGCCGCAGATCGTGCTGAAGCGCATCATCGAGCGGCCCATCCTCGCGGCCTATCACAGAAAAAAGAAAAAGGAAGCATGATGTCTCCGGCGTCCCGCGCGGGCGCCAAAAAATGCTTGCCTCAGGATGCATCTTACGATAAAATACGCTTAAACTATGCGAGAAAGCCACAGGACTTAAGGAGGATATATATATGGTATCTGCAGGTGATTTCAGGAACGGCATTACGCTCGAGATCGAAGGCGCGGTCTATCAGATCGTTGAGTTCCAGCACGTCAAGCCGGGCAAGGGCGCAGCGTTCGTCCGCACGAAGATCAAGAATGTCATGACAGGTTCCGTCGTTGAGCGCACCTTCCGTCCGACCGAGAAGTTCCCGACCGCAAGGATCGACCGCGTCGAGATGCAGTATCTGTATGCGGACGGCGATATGTTCAATTTCATGAACACCGAGACCTATGACCAGATCAGCCTGAACGCGGATATCATCGGCGACGCGCTGAAGTTCGTCAAGGAGAACGAGATGGTCAAGATCGTTTCCTACAACGGGAATGTTTTCTCCGTTGAGCCGCCGCTGTTCGTCGACCTTGAGGTCACGGAGACCGAGCCGGGCCTGGCCGGCAACACCGCGACGAACACCCTGAAGCCGGCGACCGTCGAGACCGGCGCGGAGGTGAGAGTCCCGCTCTTCATCGGCATCGGCGACAAGATCAAGATCGACACCCGCACGGGTGAGTATCTCGGCAGAGCCTGAGCACTATACGACATACGGGCAGTCCCGTTTCGGGACTGCCTGTTTCTTTATGATACCAGAAAGGAAGACCATGAAGACCATTCTTGAAAAAATGAACGAGCTGGTCCGGGAGGCGTTCGGGGACGCGGGCTATGACAGCACCAATGTGAAGGTGACCGTTTCGAACCGGCCGGACCTCTGCGAGTACCAGTGCAACGGCGCCATGGCCGTCGCGAAGATGGCAAAAAAGAAGCCCATCGACATCGCGTCGGACGTCGCGGCGAGGCTTGGGGACCGCACCCTGTTTTCGAGCGTCAGCGCAGTCATGCCCGGCTTCATCAACCTTAAGGTGAGCGAGGAGGCGCTGAGGGATTCCATCGTTGAAATGGCGGCGGAGGAGAAGATCGGCGCGGCCATGGATGAGGAGCAGACCATCATCGTGGATTACGGCGGCGCGAACGTCGCGAAGCCCCTTCATGTCGGGCATCTCCGCAGCGCCATCATCGGCGAGGCGCTGAAGCGCATGGGCGCGTTCTTCGGGAACCATATGATCGGCGACGTCCATCTCGGCGACTGGGGCCTCCAGATGGGGCTCATCATCGAGGAGCTCCGCTTAAGGAAGCCGGAGCTTCCGTACTTCGACGAGAGCTTTGCCGGCGCGTATCCGGAGGAGGCGCCGTTCACGATCTCCGAGCTTGAGGATATCTATCCCGCCGCGTCAAAGCGCGCCAAGGAGGATCCTGAATTCTCAAAGCGGGCGCACGAGGCGACCGCGAAGCTGCAGGGAGGGTATCCCCCGTTCATCGCGCTCTGGAAGCATATCCTGGGCGTATCCGTCGCGGACCTCAGGAAGAACTACGACGCGCTGAACGTGTCCTTCGAGCTCTGGAAGGGAGAGTCCGACGTGCAGCCCCTCATCCCGGGCGTGATCGAAGACCTTGCCGGACGCGGCATCGCCTATGAGTCCGACGGGGCGCTGGTGGTCGATATCGCCGAGCCGGGAGATCCGAAGGAGCTCCCGCCCTGCATCGTCCGCAAGTCGGACGGCGCTGCGCTCTACGCGACCAGCGATCTCGCGACGCTTGTCGAGCGCGAGAAGCTCTACTCCCCGGACCGCTATATCTATGTCGCGGACAAGCGGCAGGAGCTCCACTACACGCAGTTCTTCCGCGTCGCGAGGAAGGCGGGGATCGTCCCGCCGGAGCACGGCCTTAAGTACATCGGCTTCGGGACCATGAACGGCAAGGACGGAAAGCCCTTCAAGACGAGGGAGGGCGGCGTCATGCGCCTTGAGACGCTGATCAGGGATATCCGCGAGGCGGTCTATGCCAGGATCGCGGAGAATAAGGACATCCCGGAGGATGAGGCGAAGGATACCGCGCGCATCGTCGCGCTGGCAGCGCTGAAGTACGGCGACCTTTCCAATCAGGCGTCGAAGGACTATGTATTCGATATCGAGCGCTTCGCGTCGTTCGAGGGGAATACCGGCCCGTACATCCTCTACACGACCGTCCGCATCAAGTCGATCCTGAAGAAGTACGCCGCGGGCGGCGGTGCGCCGGTGACGTCCGCGGACCTGAAGCCTGCCGTCAGCGCGTCCGAGAAGGCGCTCTGCCTGGAGCTCACGAAGTACGCGGAGACCGTCAGGGGCGCGTGGGACGATCTCGCGCCGCACAAGGTCTGCCAGTATCTCTACAGTGTCTGCGAGGCCTTCAATTCCTTCTATCATGAGGTGCGGATCCTCGCGGAGGAGGATGAGGCGAAGAAGCGCTCGTACCTCGCGCTCATCTCGATCACCGAAGGAATCCTCACCTGCTGCATGAACATGCTCGGAATGGAAGTCCCGGAACGGATGTGACGGAAGCAGCGAGCAAAGCGCCGCCGCGGCATGCGCGCATGCCGGCGGCGGGATTTTGCGAGCGCAGATCATGAGCGGTGGAGCGCGAAGCGCGGAACCGCGAATGATCCCGCAGCGGAAAGGCGCGGAGCGCCG
>Ga0129307_1000237_pt1 | contig 95657 bp, 69 predicted proteins | sample P1105metagenome_FD_94437 | JGI IMG/M metagenome (GOLD analysis project Ga0129307, IMG submission 94437) | Capybara group fecal microbial communities from Wisconsin, USA - P1105 metagenome | ecosystem: Host-associated > Mammals > Digestive system > Large intestine > Fecal | place: USA: Wisconsin... | reverse complement strand
TCATCGCCACCAAATGCGACAAGATCAGCCGCGGTGCGCGCCAGAAACAGCTTGCCCCGATCTGCAGAGCCCTGCTGGTGCAGCCCTGGCAGATCATCTGCTTCTCCAGTGAAGACGGAACAGGCCGGGATCAGCTTCTGGAAGAGATCGACAAAGTGCTCACGCCGCCTGAGGCAACTGACGATATCGAATCACTTCAGGCCATCCCGGATGAACCTTAATCCTCCACTTCTATTATACCGCTCTGCCGGATCCTGTCCGGCAGAGCTATTTTGGTCCGTATAAAAACTGCCGTCACCCGGACTGAGTGACGGCAGTTTTGGACCCTGCTTCAGGCAGTGATGCTTCACGCCTTCTTTGCTTCTTCTTTTTCATTGTTCATCCTGATGAGCGTTTCCATCAGATAGTCAACTGTCTTCTCAGCACCGTTTCCAATATGGCACCAGGTTTCCTGTCTTGCCTGATCGCGTGCTTCCTGATACGCAGGATTTTCGATGCACTGGTCAATGATGTCCTTCAATACAGGCAGCGACTCTTCAGAGATATGCATGCCCAGTCTGGGAAGGATCTCAAATGTCCAGAGTTTGTCATTGAGCCACCATGCATCATACGGCCCCTTATCGAATGAAGTATCTGCATACAGAACCGGCTTATCAAAAACCAGGGTAAAATCAAAGATGACGCCTGAAAAATCCGAAATCAAGATATCTGAACGCGAGAGCACATCAAAGTTATCATTATCCCTGTTCCATTCCAGCTGTTCGCTGTCCGGATAAGCGGCCTGCAGGGTATCCAGCATCTCTTTTTCTGATGTGTAGGACTGCGGATGCGGACGGATAATGATATGATATCCCGTTCGAAGCAGCGCATCCAGCATGGCCGTTCCGTAGCGCTTCAGAATGCCGCTGTCTCCCCAGGAAGGGGCAAGCAGTACCGTCCGTGTATCCCCCGCCTGTTTTGCCGGTGCAGCATCCAGTCTCTTTTTCATTTCATCCATGTACGGAATGCCCACCAGTTTCAGTTCCTTCTCCGGCAGATCCCGCAATTTCTCGAGCTTGCGAACCTGTTCGACCTGATATTCGCCCGAGAGCAGAATGGCATCATAATAATCGATGCCAAACATGCGGTAGAGCGTAATGTCATTTGGGGCATGAGGAATATGGATATACCATGCCACATCTCTCGAGCGCTTCCACTGATACACATCCAGGCTCGGTGTGGTCGAAAGAAGGACCCGTGCCCGAAGGAAATTCAGCCTTGCAAACGCACTGTTGCCCTCTCCGATCATTTCAGCATGAATGAAGCGGTAATTCTGCCTGAAAACCGGATCGTCTTCCGATTCCGTCAGATACAGGACCGGCTGTTCCCTCTTTTCCAGTTCATCACAGATTGGCGCAAACGTGGTCCAGTAACGCTTGTGATCTGAGAAAATCACCAGCGGCACGATATCTGCGTTCTCTGCATTCCGATCGCGCCGAATCAGGGCTCCGATCTTTAACTTGAGGTTTCTGAGCAGATACACCAGTGAACCAAGCACCGCGATCAGTATCGTAAACAGCATGCTTCCCGTACCAGGGTCAATATAAAAGCGCATTCCTTTTTCCCTCCAGCTTAAGCTGATCCGCTGTGTCTCCCTGTGCGCTCAGCTGCATGAACTTTTTGTTTTCAGCCAACTCAGTACTCACCCGCGTATGTCCATGCTGTCGGGTTCAGCGCATCCTGATCGACCTGATACCATTCGGAACGGATAAACCGAATACCATTGTTGGTGCCGGTTCCCCACTCATAGGAGGCAGTCACCATCTGGTCTTCCTTTTTGTCCTCGCGGCCGTTAATCACCCGGCCTGTAAAGGGATTTACCGGCTGCTCAAACAGGCCGTCCGTAGCCAGAGTCGGCACATCGGCATTGGTCATGAAGGTGTCATCCGACTTCAGCTGTCCGTGGCTGCCGAAGTCCTTGACCAGCAGCAGCGCATTGAAGCGAAGGATATCCACCCCATCTTCCGTAAAGGCATCCTTCCGCAGTCCCAGCTCTGCCCCATGATCGGAAACAAAGATGATTCTGGTATTGTCATACACCCCGTTTGCCTTCAGTGCATCCAGCCAGTCAGCGATCTTCATGAATGCCACCAGGTTCGCATGATAGTGTGCCATCTGCTCATCATTTGTCACTTCAAGCGGGACGGGGACATCCGTGAAGCGCGATGTATGCGCAGCATCATATTCGACATTGTCCACAAAGTACTGAGGCACATAATCCGGTGTCTGCAGCAGCTGCGGATGATGTGGAAGTTCGTTGTTCATAACGAGCAGCGTATTGGCATCGCTGTCGAGAATTTCTGTCATTTCCGTCAGGTTGCACAGCACATTGTAGTTTTCGTTGAAATCGGCATCCGATCCTGTGGACTTCGATATGCCTTCCCGCACCTGGAGTGTCATGGTGACATTGGTCTCATTATAATAGCCAACGTTATACAGTGTGCCGTAAATTGCCCACGGTGCCGTCTCACACAGAGCATATGAGAAGAAATTGCGCATTCTCAGGTGCTGCTTCCCTTCTGCAGAACCACTCGAGCCAAATTCTCCGACTGCACGATAGGCTCTGGTATGTTCAAGACCATCGTAAATCGACAGGTCCGGATAAAATGCATAGGAACCGGCATACGGCGGATCAATCACGGTGACATCATATCCAGCGCGGCTGTACAGCGTAGGCATGACAAGCAGGGCTTCATCGTGCTTTTCCGGTATCGCTTTGTCTGTGCGTTCATTCATTTTCCAGGGCGTATATTCATATCCCCCAAAAAGACCCGGTGTGCCGAAATTCGTAAAACTGCCGTGAGCAATGGTATTGGGATACCAGGTAAAGCCATCAAAGCTGGCTGCCAGTTCCGGTTTCTCTGCCAGTATGGAAGGCACATAGGGGCTTACTGCCCTGTCGAGCATAAAGACGACCACGTTCTTTCCCTTTTTGCTCATGGAAAAATGAACCGTATCACCTGCTCCGCTCTTCAGCGCATTCATGCCGGTCCGAATCTCCGGCACTGCCTGAACCCCATTGATCACTGTCATTGCACTCACTGCGATCACCGCTGTCAGAAGAACGCCCCTGGAAAGCTGTTCCCAACGGGCATGCACAACAAGCAGAACGGCAGCCACAAGGAGAAGAACCCCAAGATTGATCAGCTTTTCCTTCCCGGTGAACATGGGGAGCGTCTCAAACTTGAGCGTCGATGAAAGGATACCGAAATCCTTGTGAAACGCCATATAGTTGACAATCATGACGCCGGCAAGGATCCACAGGATGATTTCCATTCCCTTTTTCATCCGATCCCTGCCCAGCATATAGAAGATGCCAAGCCATACAACAAATGTTCCCGTTGAAAGCAGAAGGCTGTTGACAATGTACCAGAACGGGTGCAGCACCGCACCATAATCCAGGAACTCAGAGGGGGAAGAGCTGATCACAGCGGAAGGAATCAGTGCGCCGGTCAGAAGAGCCAAAAACGCAGCTGCAAGGAAAAAGAATCCGGGGCTGGGTTTTCTTTCCAGGAACGCAGGACATTTCCATGTGCGCTTTTTCACCCGTCCCTGGAAAAGGCGCACAATGATGTTCTTGACCAGAGAAAACAGATTGTTCAGTGTCCAGTACATGGTCAGGCCTGCCGGCGAGGAATACAGAAAAACCAGAAAGACAAGGGCCATCACATAGAGCTGCAGCTTACTCTTCAGTGGTGCTCCATGCATATATATTTCGCTGGAAACCAGGTTGATAACCGTCATCAGAATCGGCAGGACATTGATCGCAACACCGGCAACCACAAGTAGTCCGTCGGGAGCACTCAGATCCTGGATCGGTCCAAAGGACGCATTCTTCAGAAGTTTCAGGCCGGAAAGAAACTGATAGGCTGCGATAAAGAACGGTATCTCCAGCGCCAGCGGCAGGGCACCTTTCAGTGCATGTGCCTGGCTGTAATGATTCTGTCGATAATATGTCTGCAGCGTCATGAACCTCTGGTCGCCGTGAAATGTCCGGCGAATATGTTCGACCCCGGGAGCAAGTCTCGCTTCCGCTTCCCGCTCCTCATCCTGAATTGCATCCGCTCTTCTGTAAAGCGGCAGCACCAGCAGATTCATGCACAGGCTCAGAGCCACAATGGAAATGCCCGGACTTCCAAAGCGATTGATCAATGCAAAAATCAGTTCAAAAAGCATTTTCAGGGGGCCAATCACGAGATTAAAGAGCATCGTCAAAAAGGACATGTTGCACGGTCTCCTTCACGTAGAAAACAGCCGGTTCTGTCGCAGTGCATACCGGCTGCAATTCATTGTGAAGTATAGCATACGATTTCCATGAAAGGCAAGAAAATCCAGGTATTCGTCGGCAGTGTTTCTGCAGTTCCATGCTCTTTTTCACAGGACCATCCATGCGGTCGAAAGCAGAAAAACTGCGCAATTCGTGCTTTTCTCTTCCGTTTTTTCCATTTTTCCTGCAGTTTTCTCTGTTTGACAGTTGATTCATGATGCTGATTATGCTATAATTTTCACCAATGAAAAAAACGTTTCCTCGCTAAGGCATGATCCATGCTGGTTCCTCCTCTATACATATGGTCTGCGGCATTGTTTTTTATCGTGAAACAGCCAGATGATCCGTACTCAGATGCTCAGAGAAAACGTGTGTTCCTGTCAACTCTATTGTCTGTTTTCGATAGGACAATGCAGAATACATGCTCTGATTTCAGCCTTGGAGGAGCAATGCACTTTTCTTTCCGCTCTGCTGTTATTCATTCTGCCGGGGTTCTTCCCGGAGCAGAGAAACACCTGAAGAAAAACTGAGGGGGTATACTCTTGAGCGACAAAACAATCTCGAAGAAGCAGAAGAAAACCTTCCTGCAGCGGATGCAGGGAAACTGGGATCTTCTGTTTTTCTGTCTGCCCGGCATTATCCTGACGATTGTCTACCACTACATTCCGATCTATGGCATTCAGATTGCTTTCCGCAATTACAAAGCCAAGCGGGGCATTTGGGGAAGTCAGTGGGTCGGCCTCAAGAACTTCCAGCGTTTCTTCACATCTGCCTTTGCTTTTACAACCATTCGGAACACGCTGGTGCTCAGTCTTTATTCCCTCATTGCTTCTTTCCCGGTGGCCGTTATCCTTGCCCTGATGCTCAACTCCCTGCGGCATAAGCGCTACCGCAAGGTCATTCAGGCAGTCACCTATGCACCGCATTTCATCTCTGTCGTCGTTATGTGCGGCATGCTGATCCTGTTCCTTTCCCCTCGTGTCGGTGTCGTCAATATGGTCATCAAGGCGCTGGGCGGTGAGACGATCAACTTCATGGGCAAGAGTTATATGTGGCGCCACATTTACGTGTGGAGCGGCATCTGGCAGTCCATGGGCTGGAGCAGTGTCATCTACTTCGCAGCCCTGGCCGGCGTCAGCCCTGAACATCATGAGGCAGCCATTGTGGACGGTGCAACCAAGTTCCAGCGCGTGCTGCACATTGATCTTCCCTACCTTGCGCCGACCATGACCATGCTTCTGATTCTTAACTGCGGCAGCATCCTGTCCATCGGCTTTGAAAAGGCATACGCCCTCCAGAACGATCTGAACATCGGCGTGTCGGAAATCATTTCGACCTACGTTTACAAAGTCGGTATTATCAACCGTGATGTTTCTTTCTCCACCGCCATTGACCTTTTCAATTCCGTAGTCAATTCCATTCTGCTGATCACGGTCAATGCCATAACAGGCAAAATGTCCGGCAACAGTCTGTGGTAAGAAGGGAGGAAGAGAGATGCAAACAGCCCATCATCACATGAAACGCTCCCGCGAAGACGTTATCTATGATGTCATCATATTCTGTATCCTGACACTGGTCTTTCTCATCGTCGCTTATCCGCTGTACTTCGTCGTCATTTCTTCCTTCTCAGACCCTGTCGCTGTTGCAGGCGGCAAAGTCATCCTCTATCCGATCGGCTTTACACTCGACGGTTACAAGGAAGTCTTCAAGACCCAGGCTGTCATGCGCGGTTTTCTGAACTCGCTTATCTATACTGCTGTCGGTGTCTGTGTCAACCTGGCCGTAACGATTCCCACTTCCTACGCACTGAGCCGAAAGGATTTCCCGCTCAACCGTCCCATCACCCTGTTCTATATTGTGACCATGTTCGTCGGCGGCGGCATGATGCCGACCTACCTCGTTGTGCGTGACACGGGCCTGCTCAACACCATGTGGGCGCTGATTCTTCCGGGTGCACTCGGTGTGTACAACATGATTGTTGCCCGCACCTTCTTCACAACAAATATTCCGTCTGAACTGATGGAAGCCGCAAAGCTGGACGGCTGCGGAAATACCCGTTTCTTTGCCTATATTGTACTTCCGCTCTCCGGCGCCATTATGGCCATCCTCTTCCTGTATTACGGCGTCGGACACTGGAACAGCTACTTCAGCGCACTGATTTACATCACAGACCGCGACAAGTTCCCGCTCCAGCTTGAGTTGCGCAATATTCTTCTGCAGAACTCCGTGAACATGACCAAAACAGTGATGACAGAAGAAGAGCTCGCGGAAAAAGAGCGTCTGGAAGCACTGAAGGAAATGATGAAGTATTCCCTTATTATCATCTCTTCCATTCCTGTTCTGATCATCTATCCCTTTGTGCAGAAGCACTTTGTCAAAGGCGTCATGATTGGCTCGGTCAAGGGCTGATCCCACCGCATTCCCATCGTATGTAGCGCTCAGATGAGCGTAACATAAAATAAAAAAGGAGGCCCCCCTATGAAAAAACTGGCTCTTGTGATGGCAGTTCTGATGATCTTCACCTGCACCTCCGCGCTGGCTGATTTCCATGAGACCAACCTGCCCATCACCGACGAAAAGTACGAGTTCTCCATGATGATCGACGACAGCGGTTATCCCGAAGACAAGATCATCTACAACATGCTGGAAGAACAGACCAACGTTCATGTCAACCTGAACCTGGCTCCGTATGCTCTGCAGGTTGAAAAGCTCGGTATCGCTCTGAACACCGGTGACTATGCTGATGTGATCGCGGGCTGGCTTCTCGGCACGAAAGACATCATCGATCTGGGCATGGGCGACCAGACCTTCCTGCCTCTGGAAGACCTGATTGCAAAGTATGCTCCCAATATCGAAGAAGTGCTGAATATCCCCGGCGTCCGTGAATCCATGACACTGCCGGACGGCCACATCTACTGCATCCCCTACGTTGTTGGCGAGCCTGAAGCCACCTTCAAGCCCTACATCAACCAGGTCTGGCTGGAGAGAGTCGGCATGGAAATGCCCACCACGCCTGAAGAGCTCAAGGCTGTTCTGATTGCTTTCCGCGATCAGGATGCCAACGGCAACGGCGATCCCAGCGATGAAATCCCCTTCTCCGGCGACCCGAACAACCTGAGTCTCGGCATGCTGGCCGGCTGGTGGGGCGTCGACGCCAACAGCGGCAACAGCGACTATCCGTATTTCGCACTGGTTGACGGCAAGATCCAGTTCAACGCCAACAAGCCCGAATACAAGCAGTTCATCGAATTCTTCGCTGATCTGTACAAAGAAAAGCTCATCGACCCCGAAATCTTCACTCAGGACCTTGAAACCTGGAAGGCAAAGGGCAAGCAGGATCTGTACGGCGTATCCATCGCCTATGGCCCTGGCGACTATTTCGAGAACTTCAACAAGGGCACCGAAGAATATGCGAAGTACGGCGAGAACGCGTTCACCTATCTGCCGGTGCTTAAGGGCTGCGAGAATCCCATCTATCACCGCAACTCCTATGGCGTAACGCTGTTCCGTACCCAGGCCGTCATCACGGATAAGTGCGACGAAGAAAAGGCTGCTATCATTATCCGCTGGTTCGACAACCTCTACACCAACGATAACAGCCGTCAGTCCGTTTCCGGCCCGTTCGGCATCAAGATCGAGAAGCTCGGCGAACATCTGTATCGTGAACTCGACACTTCCAACTTCACTGACGAACGCAATGAAAAGTACGGCTGGGCCAACATCTTCACCCAGTCCCTGTGCCGTTACTATCATGACGACGTCGTTCTCGGCGCCGGCAAGACCGAAGTTGAAAAGTCCTTCAACGATATCGGCGACGAACTCTATGGTCCGTATCTGAACGAACACTTCCCTGCTGTCTGGTCCACCAATGAAGAAGACGGCAACCGTGCTTCCATCCTGGCCACTGACATCAACACCTATGTCAAGAGCAAGATGGCACAGTGGATCTCCGGCGAAGCCAATGTCGAGGAAGAATGGGATGCTTACCTCGCACAGCTCGATGCTTATGGCCTCGAAGAGCTGACCGAAATCCATCGCCGCGCACTGGGCGAAGCTCAGTAATCTTCAGTAACCCATGCACCCTGCCCGAAAGGGCAGGGTTTTCTTCTTGTGTTTCCGTAAAAAGTACTGTACTATACCTGCAGCACAACAGTATGGGAGGCATTGTCATGTCGGACAATATTATTCAGGGTATGCACGGGTGCAGCCAGGAAGACGATTATGTCGTTCCCCAGGATCCTCTGATCCGCGAAAAACTGTCCTGGTTTCAGGATCAGAAGCTCGCACTCATGATGCACTTTGGCATCTATACACTGCCCGGAATCTGCGAATCCTGGCCTCTTTCCGAAGAAGACGCGGAATGGAGCCGCAATGAAATTGACTGGGAGAAAGACCCTGCAGTTTTCCGCAAACAGTATGTAGATCTGAACAGGAGTTTTAATCCCGTCCGTGTCCGTCCTGAAGTATGGGCCGACATTGCCGCCCGGGACGGCTTTAAATATCTGATCTTCACCACAAAACATCATGACGGGTTCTGCCTGTTCGATACTGCCTATACAGACTATAAGACCACCTCTCCGGACTGTCCTTTTCATACGCACCGCCATGCCAACCTGGTCAGGGATGTGTTTGATGCGTTCCGTGAAAGGGGGCTCGGCATCGCCGCCTATTTTTCCAAGCCTGACTGGCATTGTCCGTGGTACTGGGCAGAAGGGATGGATAAGCCGGTCGGTGCATGGCGCAATCCAACCTATGACCCGAAAGAACACCCCGAGGTTTGGGAAAAGTTCGTCACCTTTACACATAACCAGATCATGGAACTGGTAAGCAATTATGGGCGCATCGACATTCTGTGGCTCGACGGCGGTCAGGTTCGCCCGGACAACGGACAGGATATCCGTTTGAGCGAAGTCATTGCAAAAGCCCGGCAGATACAGCCATGGCTCCTGACTGCTGACCGGACTGTCGGCGGAGAAAACGAGAACTATATCACACCTGAACAGAGCGTCCCCTCATCCCCCATCCATGTGCCGTGGGAAAGCTGCGTCACTGTGGGCACAGCCTTTTCCTACCGTTATAACGAAAAATACAAGACGCCGCGTCAACTGGTCCATCTGCTGATTGATGTTGTATGCCGCGGCGGCAATCTTGCATTGAACATTGCTCCGCAGCCTGATGGCAATCTCCCGGCCCCGGCTGTACAGGCTGTTGATCGTCTGGGCGACTGGCTTCATGATAACGGCGAAGCAATCTATGGGACACGAATGGCTGAGCCCAACGAACTGGGAAATACCGCCTTTACAAAGAAAGGCGCGCTGCATTATGCGCTGTATCGTCTGCCCGAAGGGGAAACACTCGGGGCGGATCTCCTGATTCCCTGGCCGCATCATGCGAATCGCCTGACGCTTTTGGGTCTGGAAGCACCGCTGCACTTTACACAAGCAGCAGACGGATACCTGGTCTCCATACCCGAAATTCTGCGCGGCACTTCTCCCCTTGCTCTCGCGATCCGTATCGAATAAAACCAGCCCCTTTTCCATCTGCAAAGCGCCCCATACTGCGTCTCTTTGGGGCGCTTGCTTAAACTTTTTTTTGCGTCGAATACACTGCACAGGGGGGCGTTCTGTGCTTCGTGCAGTCAGGAATATCCAATGAATTGAGATCGGAAGTGAATGCTGTGTTGGCTGGTGTTCTGGCAGGGATAACCTGGGCCGTAGAAACCCTGCTGCTCGGGATAGCGCTGAGCATGTCACCGCTGTGCAGCACCCAGCAGGCCGCTGCCCTGGCTCCCTTTGCGAGTACTTTTCTCCATGATCTTTTTTCCGCGCTCTGGCTCTGCCTTTACAACGCTCTGCGCGGCAGACTCCCTGATGCAGCTGCGGCTTTGAAAACAAAAAGCGGCCGTTTTGCTGCACTCGCAGCGATCATCGGGGGACCCGTCGGAATGACCGGTTATATGCTGTGTGTGGCAAACATGGGGGCCTCGATTGGTGCCGTGGCAAGTGCAGTGTATCCGGCAGTCGGCGCAGTTCTCGCTTTTTTCCTGCTGAAAGAAAAGATGCCGTGGTATCGCTGGCTGTTCCTTGTGCTTTGCCTTCTGGGAGTATATGGCTTAAGCTACAGCCCGGATATCAGCATCCGCCATTTCTGGACAGGTTTTGCCGGTGCACTGATGTGCGCATTCGGTTGGGGTATGGAAGGGGTGATCATTGCAAAATGTGTCCGGGATCATGCTCTCAGCGATGAGATTGTGCTGCAGATCCGTCAGACCACTTCTGCAATTGTATACGGTATTGTCATGCTTCCGCTCATGGGCGGATGGAGTTTTACGCTCTCCCTGTTCAGCGATACACACTGGCTGTTTCCCCTGATTGCTCTGGCTGCTTTCTTCGCATCGGTTTCCTATTGCTTTTATTATCGGGCCATCCGTCAGATTGGTGCATCCAGGGCAATGGCTCTGAATATTTCATACTCCGCATGGGCTGTTGTTTTCGGTTTTATCTTTTTGCATGACAATGCACTTCTGAACCCGATCACTGTCATATGCGCCGCTTCCGTATTGGTTTTCGGTATCCTTGCCGGAACAGATAAAGAGAGGCATCCGGCATAATCTGTTTCTGATTCCTGATAAAAATCCGCAGAAAACTATGATTTCTTTGTCAGGATACGAGATGATTCCTTCCTCCGCAGGATGCCGACACCCGCAAAACACAGAAAAACAAAGGAAACTCCGCAAAATTCGTTCCTTGGGAATAAGTTAAAAAAAGCACTTGCACAAATGATGATTTTATGATAGTATACGTCCTGCTGAAGCGCACGGGGTTTTAGCTCAGCTGGTTAGAGTGTCACGTTGACATCGTGAAGGTCGATGGTTCGAGTCCATTAAACCCCACTTTCAGAAAAATCGCTGCAACCCAAAAGGTTCGCAGCGATTTTTCTTTTACGCAGGCGAAGCAAGAATACTCAAACCGCTTCAAATCACACCCTTTCAGCAAACCGTTTGCAGCGCTGCAGCTTCCGGACTGTTGAGTGCACAGACTTTCTGTATATTTCTTCTATGTGACTTGCCAGCTTCATCATATCATGATATCCTGATCTCGAACATTGACCCATCAGCGCAGAGACTTTTTGAACCGGAAGTTGAATGACTTCTCACGGTTTCTGCATTATACTTTTCATAACCAGTCATGTTTTCAAAGCAGAAAGGATGGTTGTCATGCGTGATAATAATTCCGATCTCCGAAAATACTTGGAGAAACATATGAATTCCGTCTTTCCGGATGATGAAAAGAAAAGCATTCCTGAACCGGATGAAACCACATCTTCGAACGCTTCTGAAGAAATGGATGATCTTGAGGATCTTCTCTGGCTCTTTGGCGATGAATACTATATCAGCACCGAGTCATACGAAGGAGTTACAAAGAATTATATTCGCTGTCTGGAAAACATGCTTGAGGAGCTCGAACCGTCTGACGATCCTTTCCAGTACAAATTGATCCGGGAAACACTTGAGCAGGCAGAAGCCCTTCGCATCCGCCTGCTAGCGGTGACGGCCTACAATATGCAGATGGAAGCCGCCGTTCAAAATCATGATAATGATCCGGACGACTTTGATCCGGATGAACTCCCGTTCTAATTGTATTTCTGGAAAATGATCGACACGCCCCAAGATGAGACACTTTCGGGTTTTTCCTGATAACACACCCCGGGTCTGATGACGATTTCATGATTTCTAACGAATCTCAGGCAAAACACACCTTGACTTCATGGTCGTTGATGCTTCGAATGCATCAATCCCCTGTTTTCTGAAAACCCGCTGCAGCAGGATGCGCTGCAGCGGGTTTTTCCTGATCAAATGATCTGCCAAAGGAAAAGCGGACCATCTGTCAAAAAAAGCTCTGTGCAAACACACAGAGCAAAACCTGAACGTTTCGATGCTATCTGCATTTACCGGTGAACGGTTTCGTCGGCAAAGAACGTTTCGATCTGTAGAATGGCCTCATCCATTTTTTTCGGATCATGAAAGCGGTGATCGGCTTCCTCAACGGCAATAAAATCCAGGAAGCTGTTTTCCGCAAACTCTTTAACTGGTTCGATCGGAACAATCTCATCCTTCGTTCCGTGAATAATGATCATATCGTATGCATAATCGCTGTAGTCATACTGCGCAACATCATGCGAACGTACTTCATCGAGAAACGACCTGTCCACACGAACCTTGCGGTCAAAACCGACCAGCACTTCTTTCCCTTTTTCAATCCGCTGTAATTCTTCCTGTGATATGATTTTCCCAAACACCTCATGCATGGGCACGGCAGGACACCTCAATGCTGCTTTCTGAAACGGCATGCCTTTCTCATGAATATACAGCAGCAGGAGATACCCGCCGAAGCTTGTCGCATAAGCGCAGATATTCTCCGGATGCATGGTTTCCTTCGCCCAGTCAAGCACTTGCTGTATATAATTCATACAGTCTTCCAGTCGAAGGATATGCCTTGCATCCTCGCCATGGCACGGAAGGTCAAAGGTCACCACGGCCACACCACGGTTCTTGGACAGAACATACTCCGCATAGCGAGCTGCCGCATGATTGTCCTTATGTCCACCAAAGCCGTGACAGAAAATCACCACACGTTTCGCCGATCTCGGCTCTTTGGAATACAGTTTGCAGCGAATGCTGCAGCCGTCCTTATTAATCGTAAAAAACTTTTCCATTTTTCTGACACTTCCGTCCCGTATTTCTGTGCTGCACATGCATAACGTCCTGGATCCAATTCAGATGCAGTGCAAAGTATGCTTTATTCTCCAATGCACCTGTCCGGTGCGGCGAGATCATAGCAGAATGGTTTTTCAACGTCAAGCTGGGCTCTCTGCAAAAGCCTTGAACCACAGTACATCTCTGCTTTCCGGTTGCTGTTTTTTTCTGCTTGTACTACAATCATACCATCAGCATAAGCCGCAGGATTGATTTCAGACGCCATCTGCATACAGCAGACAGCATTCCCTGATCAGAAAAGCCTGATGCCGGAGGTGTTTACAATGACCAATGAGGATGTACCAGCCTTTGATGCAGTTGAAGCTCGAAAGCAGAATCTTGTTGGAAAGCGGATCGCAGCAATCCGCAAAGCGCGCAAACTCACGCAGGCTGATGTATGTGAAGCTTTGCAACGTGATCATCACATTTCTCTCCAGCCCGCAGCCATCAGCCGATGGGAGCACGGAGTCACAGAGCCGAGTGCAAAAGAGTTTCTTGCTCTTTATGACGTATTTGAGCTCAAGCCCTCTTTTCGTTTTCTTGAAGATGATATCCGCCCTCTGGAAATCCATACCAGTGCCGCCAATGCACGTTTCATTCGCAATTTTGTGCGATACCTGAAGGAGAATCATGTCTATGATTCCAAAAGAAAAAACATCCGCCCTGTAACGCTTCCTCTCCTCGTGCCCATCAGCCGTGGATTGCAATCCAAAGATTCCGGTCCCTACACCTATTCCCAGATCACAGTAAAAGAAACGCAGGTGCCCTTTGGGACTGATTTTGCCTTGCAGATGCAGGACAGCAGCATGCATCCACTGATTCCCCTTCACGGCCTCGCCTTCTGCTCTTTTGCCAAAGATCTGACGCCTGCGGATGTCGGTGTATTTGTATACAGGCATCAGGTGATTGTCCGGTCCTACTACACCTATGAAGGCAACGCCATACCGATTGCCCTGTACCCGGCCAATCTGGATTATCCTATTGAACCGATTGATTTTGCTTCACAGCTGACCATCATCGGACGTGTTCTTGTATAACCAGCGCATGCGGATTTTGCGTGTCCGAAACTGTTGCCTGCAAATCTGTTTTCTTCGATTCGGAACCCTTTCACAGTACCTTTTCATTTTGTTTTTTCACTGTTCTGCTCCTCTGCGTGTATGGACACCGCAGAAATGTGCGTGCTATCATATCTGCATCACAGAAACTGCAAAAGGAGGCTACCGTATGAAAAGAGTGCTGTATGTTGGAAATAATGCAAATATCCGGACTTGTCTGAAATCGGACTGGGTGATCGGTACTCAGCTGAAATCTGCTGATGTAGGCCTTCACGCAGTGATCCAGGATGCCGTACTCAGTGATTGCGATGTCGTGGTGTTTGAATCACCTTCTGTCCTGAACGAATATCAGATGTATCCTGAGGCAACCTGGCCACGCATCAAAAAGTATGCTTCCAGCTATATGGAGGCAACCGGATGGTTTGTGGAACTGTTCTGTGAAAATGAACTTGGTCAGAGACACACCGCTTGATCCATTCTGGAACAGTTTTTGATCTTTCATGAATCTTTCTGCCCTTCTGCATGCTGTGAAGGGCAGTTTTTTATCTGTGTCGGCCCGCAGACTGTTCCGGCCATCATATGGCTTTCTGCATGATTTGACGCTGTCCCGCTTTTGGAGTAGGATACTCACTGTATGACTGTGACAGAAAGAGGATACTTATGGATTTAAAATCATTTTTTTTGAAGCTCATAGGACATGAAAAGCCGCAGCCCACCGCCGGCATGACATTTCCTTCGGATTCACCCTATGCGCTGCGTCATCATATTGAATACAATGTTCTGCCCGCCCTTTTCTTTCCTGCGCATCTCGTCAGCGGAGAGAAAATCTATCAGCTGTGGAAAAACGTTTACGAAAAAAAGCAGTCTGTGTTTCCCTATCAGCCGGATGATTTTGACGTGGAAATGAGCACAGCCGTGGACGGAACCCAGGTTGCCCGGATCCGGCTTCCCGAGCCGGAAACCGAAGGACTTTGCTGGCGCATCTATTGTCTATTCAACGCGAATGAACGTATTCTTGTTTCCTTTTTGATGGAAAAGCAGAAGAAAGCCGGCCGGGCAGCCCTCACTGCCATCCGTGCTGACGGAAAGTCTTTTTCGCTCGGCGCGCTTCCCCTGTATCTTCCCCATGACAAAAACTACAGCGCCATGATGTCGGCCGAAACGGTTATGATCCTGAACTATGTCGGAAAAACAAAGTAATCAAAATGAGAGCAGGAATCCATGTCTGGATGGTTTTCCTGCTCTCGTTCTGTTTACAGCCTGGTATATTTCTCTGCCCGCCCCTTCGCCTTGTCCACCGGATACTTACGCTCATTGATGTCCATTTTTCTGTTGATGATTTCATCTTCATCCATTCCAAGTCGATCGAGCAAATTTCTGCAGTAGACCATCACATCAGCCAGCTCTTCTCCGACATGCTCAAGATCAAAGTCGTCATCGCTCCACTGAAAGCATTCCAGCAGTTCGTTCGCTTCAATGGAAATGGATTTTGCCAGGTTGGCCGGTGTATGAAACTGTTCCCAGTCCCGGTCCGCTGTAAAAGCCCTGATTCTGTCGATTGTTTCCTGTCTCATCATCACTTTTCCCCTTCGTATCAGCAGTTCCCGGCATACACATCGTCCAGCCTCTGCTTTGCAATTTCCACAAGCCGCTCAACCTGCCGGACTTCTGTCGGCGGGCGGTCTGTCATATGAAAGCGCGGAAAGAATCTCGAAATATGCAGCGGAACAGACTTTCCGATCACTTCTCCCGCGCTGTTTCTGAGTCCTGCCACCCACTCTGTCAATCGGATCATTTCCTCGTCTGTGTCATTTTCTCCCGGAACAATCAGGGTGGTCAGCTCCACATGGCATATCTGAACAGCCCTTGTGATAAACGCTTTGACCATATCCAGCCTGCCGCCCAGTATGTCGGTATAGTATCGGTCTGTAAAACCTTTCAGATCAATGTTCATCGCATCAATCCATGGAGCCAGTTCTTCAAGAATCGGGAGTTCTGCAGTCCCGTTGCTCACAAGAACATTGACCAGCCCGGCTTCCCTGGCCAGCCTCGCCGTATCACGAACAAATTCCCATCCCACCAGGGGTTCATTGTACGTATACGCAATGCCGATATTTCCCCTGTCTTTCAGGCGCACAGCTGTCCGGACCAGCTCCTGCGGCGATGCCGTGTCTGCCCACTGTGCACCCTGAAAAGCATACTCTGACCAGGAAATCTGATGATTCTGACAGAACGGGCATCTGAGATTGCACCCATAACTTCCCGCAGAGAGAATCATGCTCCCGGGCCTAAACCGCCTGAGCGGTTTCTTTTCAATGGGGTCGAGTGCCAGTGATGTAATTCTTCCATAGTTTTCTGCGCAAACCTTTCCGTCCACACAGATGCGTGCGCCGCACAATCCCTTCCGGCCTTCCCTGATTTCGCAGTGGTGAAAACAGACATCACATCTTGCCATGATCTTCCTCCATCAGGTATGACGTATGACTTCAAAGCGTTCAAGCTTCACCTTTTCATCTGGTCTGATTCCAGCTTTCTTCCGTGCAATGGCAACCTGCTGCTCCACCGTGTCCACACCGTCGAGATCCGGGAGCAGGAGTCCCCTTCTGGTTCCCTTGCTGACAATGACACCATACCGTCTGACATCCAGTTCTTTCTCGGAGCTGATCGCTTCAGGCACGCCAAGGACATCCACATGAATCTCAAGCCACTTCAGTTCGTCCGGCCCAATGGGCTCGAACCGCGGATCCGCTGATGCCGCACTGACCGCATTATGGATAATCTCCTCCGCCAGTGTTTTTCTTGTCGGTGCAATTGTGCCGATGCAGCCTCTGAGGCGGCCCTGCTTGTGAATGGAAACAAAGGCGCCTGCCCGTCTGTCGGTCAGATCATCCGGCAGACCCGCGGGTAAGGCAGGTATGCGGCGGTGAAGCACATATTCCTCAATCGTCTGCCGTGCCAGCTTCACATACGAATCACTGGCTTTCCTCTGTTTCACAAGCCGCTCCGTTTCCTCCTGCTCCCTGACCGCCAGATACTTTCGGCTCGGGTCATTTCCCCCCGGATAAAATGTGCAGATCCCGTATCCGACCCCTGTGATATCCTCATGGGAAAGCTGCCTGGCATGGACTGCCTGGCCGTCAAGTGCACCCGCCATGATCACAAAGGAACGATGCCCGCACTCCGCCGCACGCTCACAGAACGCTTCTGAGAAATCAAACAGTTCCCCAAATGCTCCCCTGCTGCATACATCCATAATGCGCGTGTCATACTGCGGCCCCTCCGGCGCAAACCCGTAAGGTCCTTCTGCACGCAGCTTGTGCGAAAGATCGCCGCTTGCAACAAACACAACACGGCGCCCCGTCTGGTCCACTGCCTGCTGAATGATCTGCCCGAGACGATAATGATCCTCCAGCGGGAGGCCGGAAAGCCCGATCCGCACCAGGCGGCAGTACGGGACCTGCTGTCGGATGAAGTAGAGCGGAACCATGGTGCCATGATCCAGCGCCGGTTCCCTTTGTCCCCGTGTTCCCGCCGGGAAGCCTTTTTCATCGGCCAGTGCACAGATCGCATGGACCAGTTCCCTGTCATACTCCTCATGGAACCGAACACCCGGGGCATTGAAGCGTGCAAATGAGCCCTCTGCCTGTGTGCCGGGTGAAATGTGGAAATAATCCGCGTACATCGTCGCATGCGGACTTGTGATGATCACGGTTTCGGGCCTGCACGCTGCGATCTCCTCTGCCACCTGCTCGTAAGCCGCCCGTGTCGCTTCAATCATCTTTTCACTCCCGCGACCCACATCGGGAACGATCATCGGCGGATGGGGTACCATGAAAGCTGCTGTAATCGGCATGATTCCACTTCCCTTCTTCGGCTGTATGTGTCCGGGTTCATTGCACAGCCGCAGACAGAATGCATTTCCTGCAAAGTCTGCAGTACAGTACCCTGCCCGGATTCTATACGGTCGCTCTTCTGATATTCCATTATATCACGGTTCTGCACAGCATTTCAAAATCACGCGCGGTCTTCTGTTCATTCCGGGACGCATCCTGTTCCTTTCTCTCCGTCCTGCGGATGATTCCTGCCTGCGTTCTTCCTGCCTTTCCCGGAATACACAGCTTGCACAGTCCATCCGTGCATGCTAAAATGCTTTTGAATGGGAGGCTTTATATGTCCATGCATATTGTTCTGGTCAACCCTGAGATTCCGCAGAATACAGGGAATATTGCGCGCACCTGTGCTGCAACCGGTGCCGTTCTTCACCTGATTGAGCCGCTTGGTTTTTCCCTGTCGGACCGCTACCTGAAGCGTGCGGGACTGGATTACTGGAATTTAATGACCTATCAGGTGCACCCGGATCTTGAAACGTTCTTCCGGGCATATCCCGGAGCCCGGATGCACTTTGCTTCCACCAAGGCACAGCATGTCTATACCGACGTAGCTTATCAGGATGAGGATTTTCTGGTTTTCGGGCGCGAAACAAGAGGCCTCCCGGAAAATCTGCTTGAGAAGGTCGCAGACCGCTGCATCCGCATCCCCATGATTCCCGATGCCAGAAGCCTGAACCTGTCCAATTCCGTTGCCATTGTCCTTTACGAAGCCCTGCGTCAGCAGCAGTTTCCTGCCCTGCTTGGCGAAGGCCATCTGACCGGAAGGGATGAGCCCGACGCACCATGGCTCGATTATGTCTGATTCCAATATCATCTCGGAAAGAAGGGATCCTATGGCCTATTTTCGCAATCATGCAGAACCTGAAAAAGAGCACGAGCAGCAGTTTGTCTACCCTGTTCAGGATACCGACCCTGAAGAATCCGAAGAGCTGGAAGCCTGGGAAGACGAAGAGGAATCAAAGGAGGCACGCAAAGATCGCTACCGCCTGATTCTGGCAGTTCGTGACCTTTTCGGCACGCTTCTCGGTGCCCTCTGCATACTCCTTCTTCTGATGCTGATCATCTCCCTCTACTCCTGGGTAACCAAGGATCTCAAACAATCCTTCAATCTTCTGAACACACTGTGAGGCATCGGTATGGCTGAGATTTCCTGGGATCTGTTTCATCAGCAGGTCAGTTCATGCACCATGTGTCCCCTGCATGCCACGGTCACAAACAAGGTTCCCGGCCAGGGGGACATCCACTCGCCGCTCATGCTGATCGGAGAAGGCCCCGGTCAGAGGGAGGATGAGGAAGGTATTGCCTTTGTCGGCGCTGCCGGACAGCTGCTTACCCGCATGCTCAGCGCCATCTATCTTCCCCGCGACCGTGTCTATATCTGCAATGTTGTAAAATGCCGGCCTCCGAACAACCGTGTGCCGTCCGACGAAGAAATGCAGGCCTGCATGCTGCATCTTCGCATGCAGGTTGCCCTCGTGCGCCCAAGGGTAATCGTCCTTCTCGGTTCAACCGCACTGAAAGCAACCCTCGGCCCCAATCGCTATATCACGCACGAGCGCGGAAGATGGTACGAGCGAAAAGGTGTCTGGCTGATGCCGACTTACCATCCTTCCGCGCTGCTGCGCGATCCTGAAAAGAAACGTGATGCCTGGGCAGACATGCAGTCCCTCCGTGACCGCCTCATCGACCTCTCCCTGTATCCCGATATTTATCAGCAAACGCCTGCGTCTGACATTTGAGACTCAAAAACGCATCATTCGGACAAAAGCTCTTTATTTGCTGTTTTTCTCTGCTATACTCTGCAGTGTCGAGAGGAGGTTCTCACATGGATATATTTCTGATTGTCATCATGGCCATTATCGGCGTGGTCCTCATGGTGGTCGAAGCCTTTATGCCCGGCTTCGGTATTCCCGGTCTTTCCGGCATTGTCCTTGAGATCATCGCCATTGCCATCACCTACTTCAAACTGGGTTCAACCGCCGCCCTGGTGTTTGCACTCATTATCATCAGTGTCATTGCTGTCGCCCTTTCCATTGCACTGCGCAGTGCCGCCAAGGGCCGCTTCGCAAAGAGCAAAATGGTGCTCAACAACGTCGAAGGCAGTGATGAAGGTTTTGTCGCAAGCGAAGACATGAAAGTGTTTGTCGGACGTGAAGGGGAAACCACCACAACACTGCGTCCCGCCGGAATTGCAGAGTTCGATGGTGTCCGTCTCAATGTCGTCAGCGAAGGCGACTTCATCCAGCCCGGCACCCGTGTGCGCATCACGCAGGCTGAAGGCAGCCGAATCGTTGTCAAACCTGTCTGATCTAATTATCTTCATACTTTAAGGAGGTTTATGTTATGCCTGAAACAATGCTTGCCCTGGGTCTGATCATCTTTGTCGTCCTGATTCTCCTGATCGTTCTCTTCCATTACATTCCGTTCGGCATGTGGATTCGTGCCATGGCCAGCGGTGTGCACGTATCCATCTCTTCCCTGGTCGGCATGCGTATCCGTCATATCGCTCCGGCCCGTCTGGTCGATCCTCTGATCAAGGCCAACAAAGCCGGCCTGAACCTGAACATCACCCAGCTTGAAACACACTTTCTCGCCGGCGGCAATGTGGACCGTGTGATCAATGCACTGATCGCCGCACAGCGCGCCAACATTCCGCTCGCTTTTGAGAAAGTCTGCGCCATTGACCTGGCCGGCCGTGACGTCTTCCAGGCTGTTCAGATGTCTGTTACCCCCAAAGTCATTGAGACTCCGATCGTTGCTGCCATTGCAAAGGACGGCATTGAACTGCGCGCAAAGGCCCGTGTCACCGTGCGTACCAACATCGAGCGCCTCGTCGGCGGCGCCGGCGAAGAGACCATCATCGCCCGTGTCGGTGAAGGCATTGTCACAACAGTCGGCTCTTCTGAAACCCATAAGGAAGTTCTTGAAAATCCTGACCGCATCAGCCGTACCGTCCTTGACAAGGGTCTTGATGCAGGCACTGCCTACGAGATTCTCTCCATTGATATCGCTGACGTGGACGTCGGCCGCAACATTGGTGCTCAGCTCCAGATGGACCAGGCTGAAGCCGACCGCAGAATTGCTCAGGCCAAGGCAGAAGAGCGCCGTGCAATGGCTGTTGCTCACGAGCAGGAAATGAAAGCCGCCGTTCAGGAAATGCGTGCAAAGGTTGTCGAAGCCGAGGCCGATGTGCCGCGTGCCATGGCCGATGCCCTGCGTTCCGGCAAGCTTGGCGTGCTGGATTACTATCAGATGAAGAATGTTATGGCTGATACGGATATGCGTGAATCGATCGCAAAGGCCAGCGTCCCGCAGAATGCCCCTGAAAATCATCCCAAAAAGTGAGGCGATGACACGTGGGCTCCGCACTACTGTTTCTCTTTCTGATTATCTATCTGATTGTGAAGGCCGGTTCCAAGACCAATAAGCAGCAGCGTCCGAACAGAGGTCCCGTGATCGCCCGTCAGCAGGCTGCACGTCCACAGGCGATGCCTGTACGTCAGCCGTCCCCCTTGTCTCAGACCGAGGAAATCATCCAGGAAGCCCCTGCCGAACCGGAAGAAATGCTTCCTGAAGCGCCTGTCGAGCGCGCCCGCGTGATGGTTCATGTTTCTGAACATCATCATGAAAACATGTATGAAGGAAGCATGGGCATCACGGAACATCAGGGTGATCCTGACGCCTATGACGAAATGCCCAGTGAACACAGCGCTGAACTGTTCGTCGAGCGTCCCGAAGAGCCTGCTGCTCAGGAAAGCGGTCTGCATCTGGATTTCACCGCTTCCAGTCTGGTCAACGCTGTGATCATGCAGGAAGTGCTGCAGCGTCCAAGGCACAGACATTTCTGAAGATCCCCTGGTAACCCGGTACAGCCGCATCTGCTGCGGCTGTACCTTTTTTGATCCCCGATGATATTTGGAACACGAAGGATGACAATTCACACGCTTTCCCTTGTGCGCAGTGCACAATCCGATTATGCTTTCCTCACATCCCATGAAAGGAGGATGGTTTCATGAACAATGAACAGGAAATCCGCGAGGCTCTCCAGGCAGCCGATAATGCGCTCTTTCATCTCAGACAGGCGCAGCGCCAGCTACGCTCAGCCAGAAACTGGGGCCTTTATGATCTATTCGGCGGTGGATTTTTCTCCACACTCATCAAGCACTCAAAGATGAACAGGGCCCGCAATGAAGTGGAAGCAGCACGCGATGCCGTATGCCGCTTTTCAAGAGAACTGAGTGATGTCGCCGGCTCCGCACAGTTCGAGATGGACACGGACGACTTTCTCTCCTTTGCCGACTATTTCTTTGACGGTTTCATGGCTGACTATATGATGCAAAGCCGGATCGGTCGTGCGCGTAATCAGGTGGACAGCGCCATCGTCCGCATTTCCCGGATCCGCAATCAGCTTTCCCGACAGCTCGGACCGTAATCCTCTTCTTTCTGCCCGAATCCGATGGCTGCCCAAAAAATACACCTGTCCTGCCCAATGGTTGCGGCAGAACAGGTGTATCATTGTTTTCTGCAGGATTTGTATCGCTTTTCTCGAATTGTTAAAAGGACTGTTTCCTTTTGAGGAGGAATGCATATGAATCCCATCACCGTCATCATCGCCGATGATGATGCCGACATGCGGTTTCTCGAACGCAAAATCATCGAAAAAGCCGGTGGCTTTGAACTGATTGGCGAAGCGAAAGACGGCCTGCAGCTGGTCAGTCTGGTGGAAGAAAAACGTCCCAATGTGGTGTTTCTCGATGTCGAAATGCCCGGAAAAACCGGTGTGGAGTGCGGCCGCCTGATTCAGGACTTTGATCCGTCCATTATCATGATCTTTGCCACGGCACACGACCAGTACATGGGAGACGCTTTTGAAGTCTATGCCTTTGACTATCTCATCAAGCCCTTTAAGGTTGACCGGGTACTTCAGACGCTTGAGCGGATCCGCGGGCGCTTCCTCAATGCTGAGACACCGCTCCCGCCGCTTCGCCATCCCACGGCGCAGGCCACAGGCCGGCTGATGCTCCGCCACAAGGACGGTGTCAGCTTTATTGCCATGAATGATATTCTTCTCATTCAGCGCGAAGAACGGTCAACCGTCATTTATACAGAAGGCGGCGGACGCTATATGACATCCGATACACTGTCAGAAACAGAGGCACGTCTGGATCCGCAGGTCTTCTTTCGCTGCCACAAAAGCTATATCATCAATCTCAACAAGATCACGGATATCACACCCTACGGCCGCTGGACCTACATTGTGCACCTGAGCGGAACCAAGCAGGATGCACTGATCACCCATGAAAAATACGAAGAGCTTGAAAAAATGTTCACCTGAACTGTTCAGACCGGATCTCCGGTCTGTTTTTCTTTGTCGCGTTTTCTCCTGCCCTTCCGCTTCTGAAGTTCATGTGCCAGACCGCTGATGCCGTCAAACATCAAAAGATTGCCGGCCATGCCTGCATACCAGGAGATCTCATGCTCCGCACTGACAATGACAAAGAAGCCGACCAGCGCAAACATGACGGTCATGATCAGATGCCGGATCCATGGCACGGTCCAGATCGTACAGCTGCGCAGTGAAATGGCATTGTTATAGGCCATAACAAGAAACAGGATCCCGAAAATCGTCGTGGAGAGATTGAACAGCGCCTGCTCTTTGACCAGGAGCACATAGGCAATGGCAATCATCATAATGCATGTGTTCACGCGGACATGCTCACTTTTCAGATCCCAGTGGCTGTCCAGAAGATGGCGGAGCGTGACCAGAACTTCAAAGGTTACAAGGCTTATCAGAATGAGCCCCACAATCACACCCATACTGTGAATCGGAAGCATATGCAGCAGAAACCCGCACAGCACAAGCAGTATGCCGGCAGCCGTCCCACTGGTCCGTAGCCATCGAATCAATCGGAGATTCCATATCCTGTCGGTATATTTCCCAAAGAGTGCTGCAAAAGGCAGCTTGGCTGTCGCTTCCCGTGTGTCTTTTCCGGCCGTGGACCTGAACTCCGAAAGTATGCTGTCCACACGGCCGCCTTCAAGGTCATCAACTGTTTTGGCACCTCCGGACCCAACAGCCCGGAACACATCGTCCACAAAATGGCGCCGTTCCTCAGCAGTTACCCCTTCCAGCCAGCCATCCACGGTTTCCACGATCCGCTCCGCAGCAGGATCCGGAGCCGGTGCCAGAAGCAGATCACCATGGTCCACACCCCAGGTTTCAATGTCATGCTGCATGATGCCGTCGGCTGAAGACTGCACCAGACGCTCATTGGGCATGCCCGGATCAAACAGTCGTCCAATCACGCTGAAGGCAGGCCGCATGCTGATGCACCGGGAACGGATCCTCTCCAGAGAGGAGACATCCATGACGTCCGGACACAGCCCCGGTGCATCCTGCAGATAGACATGCCGCACCTGTTTCAGTTTCTCGTCACTGATCCGGGACAGGGCATACATCGCCAGGTTTCCACCCTTGGAATGTCCGCCGACATCATACCGTATGCCGGGTTTGATATGGCTTCTGAGGTACTTCAGTGCCATGCGCTGGCCCTCGGTCAGGGTAAAGCAGGTCATGAAGTCTTCCTTCCAGCCGGTCAGCGTGTTGTCTGTTCCTCTGAACACAATGTAGTGCAGCTTTCTGCTGATTTTAAAGAGCATTGCTGAAAACTGCACATTTTTTTCTTCCACCAGACTGTCCTGATAACTGCCAATCACCACGGGGCCAAACCGCTTTGAATCTGACAGCGCTTCATAGAGTGCCCTGTGGTGCGGACTGATGCCTTCCGGATGAGCAAGCACCTCTGCACAGCACTGCGCTACCGTCATCTGCTGCCCATGCGTGATGATTCCCTTCAGATCCATATAGGACAAAAAGGAGAAGACGATGCTGTCGACTTCTGTGACATCCCTGACAGCAAACGGTACATCCCGTTTCCATCGGATATAGTCAAGAATCGTATCCACATGCCTTCCCCTTTTCTGATGATGCGTTGCGAACGATGCTGTTACTGAAAATGCCAGGTCTCACGGAGCCCCGACCACCGACAGTCCTTTTCCGACATGTTCAGAGGCGTCCCATCCTCAAGCGTATACCCTGAAGGATCTGCATTCCCCGGATAACTGCCCCTGACCTGGGGCCACTCAATGCCGATGGCGGGATCATTCCATGCGAGACCGCCTTCATCCCCCGGGTGCCAGAAATCGGTGACCTTATAACAGAACTCAGCCGTGTCTGAAAGGACCAGAAATCCGTGGGCAAACCCTTCACTGATATAAAACTGTTTATGGTTTTCGGCCGAAAGGATCAGGCCGTACCATTTCCCGAACGTCTCGCTTCCTTCACGGAGGTCGACTGCCACGTCAAACACTTCTCCCCGCAGAACACGGACAAGCTTTCCCTGAGGGAACTGCTTCTGAAAATGCAGTCCGCGAAGAACGCCTTTGGAGGACATGCTCTGATTGTCCTGCACAAAGCGCATATTCAGTCCGGCTTCTTCCATATCCCGCTGGTTATAGGTTTCCATAAAGTATCCGCGGCTATCACCGTGGACGGTTGGTTCAACCACGTACAGTCCCCTGATCGGACATGCATGGACCTGAATCTGTCCCATATTACTCACTCCATTTCAAAGGCTTCAAAAGCGGTTCAGTGATCTGTATCGTGTCAATAGACCACTTTGATGGTCCGGACCGCAAAGGGGGTAAAGACGAGCTCTTCGTCTTTTCCGATCTCCTTTTCCTCTTCCTCCAGCATACTGCACTCATACAGTGCTTTCACCGCGTGCCCAAAGGTCAGGCGGCATCTGGAATAAGAGCCGGTCGATTCATACAGACGGAGGATATACGCTTTCTGCGCGTCTTCGCAGGGTTTGACCGTCTCCAGTACAATATCTGCGCAGTCGGTCTGTACAAGGGAATCCATGCCCATGCCTTTTTCCACTGCGATGACGGGATAATTGAACTGATAGGCTTTCTCCACCACATCCTCCCCGTAGGGACCGTTGTGCAGGTAAACCGCATAACGGAATGCATGCAGTCCCTTGTCGCCCGCCGGGTCCGGACGCATGCCGCTCTTGTGCAGGCTCAGGGCGAGGCAACCCTCGTTTGCAGAGATGCCGTACTTGCAGTCATTGAGAATGCTCAGGCCATACCTGCCCTCTGAGATATCCGAATACTTGTGGTTGCACACTTCAAAGCGGGCCTTGTCACGGTCTGTTCCGCGATGATTGGTTCTGCGGATGCACCCAAACTGGATTTCACTGCGAACGCCGTCCGCATGCAGTGCGGTATCAAAGGCCGCCTTCAGGAAACGGTGTTCTTCCTGCCAGTCCAGGGATGTCTCAAAGGAAATCTGCGGCGCATGCGCATCAAAAATCATATCCTGTGTCAGCGTGGAGTGTTCCCCGATCTTCCAGACACTGCGAATAACCAGTTCCACACTGCCCGCCGAGATCACGCTTCTGCTCTGAAGGCTTCCGGCACGCACAAAGCGGCACTCCGTGTCCGCATCCAGATCCCAGTTGTCCCAGTCGGACGGCACATCCTCGGCCAGGAGGAAACTGTTCAGCGGCATGCCGGCCACCAGTTCACGCCCGACACGGCGGTCAATCAGGGAAGCAATCGCGCCCTGCTCGTCAAACCGGATCTCCGCATACGGCGTCACCACATGATCATCTTCGACCACGAAGGGGCAGTCTTCGTGCAGACCGCTGCCAAAGCAGACAGGTGCTGTGCTCAGCGGCCTGAGCGCAAGCCCATAGACGCTCAGGCGTTCTTTGCCTTCCACGTCTGTATACCGCTGATTCTGCACACCGGAAATATCCCCAAATGTGCCGGAGAGATGCAGCGTTTCTTTTCTCTCCATGGCCAGCCCGTTAAAGAGCACCGCTTCATCCCCGGAAAGCACGCGTCCGGTTTCGGCATGCGCCTTTCGGATGGCCTCACCCACATCCCGCTTGCTCTGCTCGAGCGCCGGATGAATGCAGGTGCCCGGGAGAATGTCATGGAACTGATTGACCAGAAGCGTATTCATCATCGGGGCAATCTGTTCCTCCGACGCCGCACGCTTCTCCTCTACAGCGCGCATGACTTCTGCCGCCTCCAGGTTATGCAGCGCAATCTCCAGAAGACGGTTTCCGCGCTTGATCTCGTGCTGATTGGTCAGCGTGCCGCGGTGCAGTTCCAGATACAGTTCGTCCGCCCACAGCGTGGGGTCCACAATATTCTTTTCCAGGCGCTTCATAAAGTCGGAGACGGAAGTGTACTCGCACCGTGCGATTCCGTTCAGATTCTTCACGCGTCTTGCCGTCTCAAGCATCTCAAACTCCGGTCCGCCGCCCCCGTCACCCTTGCCAAAGGAGAACAGGCGCATATCGGTCACCCGGCGGTCGCGGATGGCCTCTCCGCCTTCCGTGATGCGCTGAATCAGTTCCGGATCCGGTCCCTGATGCGTCCGGTTGAAGTGCGTCAGAACCCGGGTCCCGTCCAGTCCCTGCCAGATGAAGGTTGTAGCCGGGAAGGCGTTGGTATCATTCCAGGACATCTTGGTGGTGAGGAAGTAGCGGATCCCGCAGCCCTTCATAATCTGAGGAATCGCCTGGGAGTATCCGAACGTATCGGGCAGCCAGAAGCAGTCCGAAGTATAGCCGTAATACTTCCGTGTGAAGCGCTGTCCCCACAGAAACTGACGCACCATATATTCTCCGCCGGTCAGATTACAGTCGCATTCCACCCATACGCCGCCGTTGGGTTCCCACTGTCCCCGGGCAACCGCCTGACGGATCCGTTCAAACAGCTCCGGATAGTGCCGTCTGAGCATATCTGCATGATACGCAGAAGACTGAATAAACCGGTATTCCGGGTATTCCTCCATCAGGTTCAGGGAATTGGCATAGGTTCTTGCACATTTCCTCTCCGTCTCCGCGATCGTCCAAAGCCAGGCCGTATCCATATGACTGTGACCGATGAGCCCGACATAGCCGGGATTATCCCCGTTCTCCTTTTCAAGAGCGGATTTGAGCAGCGGCGCAGCTTTCTCCAGTCCGCGGCGGAAGGCTTCCGAAGAAACGGCTGCAGGATCATAGAAGAGCACACGGTGCGCGCCGAGCAGTGCGTTCTCAATCTCTGCTCTGCGAAGGGACGCATTCGGCAGGCAGTCCCTCAGGGAAAGCAGTGTGCTCAGGTCAAAGGCAAAATCAAAGACCAGATCATCACGTGTGCAGATTTCGCACGCATCGACCGGATAGGTAAAGTCTTCCCGGTTCATGGTGTCAAACGGAGCCGTGCCGGGCACTTCATGCCATGCGTAGCATTCCAGATCAAACGTATAGACTGTCCCGGCCTCGGCCTTTTCCGCAAAGCGGTTGCACCAGTGATTGCCGTGGGAGCCTTCCACATATTTGGCGGCATAATTGGAATGGATCACACCGTTCACCCACAGGGTGGCTTCATAAAATCCGATATGGGGATAAAAGTACAGCGGCATGCCGGCGAGCTCTTCGGGAACCTGCCATTCCATGTGAAACCAGGCATAGTGTCCTTTCCCGCCCCATCTTGCCGGAAGACTGGTGCCGTAGGAGGCACGGGGCGGTTCGCGGTCTGAGTCCTCAATGCTCGATGCTTCCAGATAGCCCGTAGGCATCAGGGAAGCCTGCGGAAGAAACATCCGTTCGGTCAGCATACGGGAAAAACGCTTCATTTTGCGGATGGTCTGGTTTACAGCCTGATCTGTCAGCATAACTTCTGCTCCTTTTCTTTATTCAGTCATTGTCCTCAGGGATCAGCCGGATAATATCTTTAATGGGCATCAGGAAATCATCGCATTCCTTCGCCCGGTGTGCGCGCAGAATCGTCTCCGCCGCTTTCTGCATGGCCGGGAAGCCTGCACGTGTCAGCTGATTGGCATAGATGACAACATTGACTCCCCGCTTTTTCCATTCCGCCTCGGTGACTGTGTTAAAGCTCGTCGGAACAACCACCAGCGGCGTAACGGCATCCGATGCTCTGAATGTATCGACAAACTCAAAGATTTCCTGCGGATCCTTTTTTCTGGAATGAATCATAATGGCATCCGCCCCGGCCTGTACAAAGGCAGCGGCACGCTTCAGCGCATCCTCCATGCCCTTTTCCAGAATCAGACTCTCAATGCGGGCGCATATCATAAAGTCACGGGTCTTCTGTGCGCGTTTTCCCGCACGGATCTTTTCGCAGAAGTGTTCGATCTCATCCTGCGTCTGAACGACTTCCGTCCCGAACAGAGAATTCTTTTTCAGGCCGGTTTTATCCTCAATGATCACCATGGAGACACCCATGCGCTCCAGAGTGCGGACCGTATAGACGAAATGCTCCGGCAGTCCGCCCGTGTCTCCATCAAAAATGATGGGCTTGGTTGTCACTTCGAGGATATCATCGATGGTCCGGAAACGGCTGGACATATCGACCAGTTCAATATCCGGTTTTCCCTTGGCCGTTGAATCGCACAGCGAGGAAATCCACATGGCATCGAACTGATGCGCGCCGCCGTTCTCTTCATGGATGACCGTCTTTTCCACAATCAGCCCCGTAATGCCGCTGTGGGCTTCCATGGCGGTCACCAGACCCTTCATGGCAATCAGCCTGCGCAGACGGGCACGTCTGGAATCCGGCAGTGCCAGTTCACTTCTCGCCCTTCCCTCGAGTGCTCCAAAGCGCGGATCGGATGTATACGGATATTCCACCAGCTCTCCATCCCACTGTGCGAGGAGAGAAAGGACTTCCTCGCGGATGGGTTTCTGAAAATCATTCTTCCAGTTGTCCCCGTGCACCACGAAGTCCGGCTGCAGTTGAAGGAGGTTTTCCCGATAGCTGAGCGTTTCCTGCTCGATGACCTGGTGCACGCCTGCGACCTGACGGAACATTTCCTTCCGCTCTTCACAGTTCAGAAGCGGGAACCGCTTGTAGCTGGCAACCGCTTCATCCGAAAGGATGCCAACGGTCACCTGTCCCAGTCTGGCCGCCCTTGCAATCAGGCGAAGGTGCGCGGAATGCAGAATATCGGTGGAGAAACACATATACACTTTTTTTCTGCGAACCTGCTCCAGACGCTCCGAAACCACTTCCAGATCCTGCGGGGTATCAATCTCACTGCACAGCCACGTGCCCATGTCCACAGGACGAAGGTCCACCCTGTCCGTCACAGTGTTCAGCGCATTCTCTGCATAGCACCGGGTCTCTCCCTGCTGAACAAAATCACAGATCGCCTGCATCCATGCAGCCATGTCTTCCCTGCGCAGGAGATACATCGGCTGGGCTGCTCCGGCATCCTCAAAGAATTCGATGCCGATCTTCTCAATCCGCCCGTCATGAATGACCGCCTTGAAGTCCTTCTCCGGCAGCGGAAGTGCAGCAGAAACTGCCATGCCGCTCGCATCCTGTGCAAGCAGCTTTTCCAGTGCACGCCATTCAAATACGAGATCGCCGTGAAGAAGAAGGATATCGTCATCTGCCAGTGCTTCCCTGGCCAGATACATCGAGTAGATGTAATTCGTTTTGTCCGCGATGGGATTGATGACAAACGTGCACCGGAGATCCAGTCCCGTGTCTTCCACCGCTCTGCGGATGGCCTTGTCCCACGTCCCTGTTGTCATGACGACTTCCCGGATTCCTGCATCCCGGATCAGGGAAAGCTGGCGCGACAGAATCGTCTCGCCTCCCCCGATCTCCGTCATACACTTGGGGTGTGTCCGGGTCAGATCTCCCATACGGCTGCCCGTTCCCGAATTCAGAATCAACGCTTTCATTAGAGCTTCCTTTCTGCAGACTGCCTGTTTGCCAGTTTCTTTACAACTGCCCTGCACAGCAGGATTCCCGTGATTGCACCGCATGCATCCAGCAGCACATCCTGCCACATGCCTGTACGGGTGCCGCCGATCCACTGATGCACTTCATCTCCCGCGGCATACACCGTAGCAAAAATCCAGGACGGAATCACACAGTGTTTCCTTTCATAACTCACATGCAGAAGAAAAACAAGAAGGCCAAGCAGTGCATATTCAGAAAAATGTGCTGTTTTCCGGACAACAGCCTGAACATTCATGAGTACTTGCTGATACTCAGACGGGGCAGTCCTGCCCGTGGCGTTTGAAATCTTCCTGGCAATCGGTTCTGCGATCAGGCCGCTGGTTTCCATCGATGTTTCCCCATCCTGAGCGGAAAACCCGAAGATGAGCACGCACATTCCCAGTGTCAAAACCCATAGCAGCACCCGAACGGCACGCTTCTGCACTTTGTTCCTTCCTTCCCGGAAAGCAGTCTTTCCTTCCTGCATTGTACCGCATCCTCTCCGCTTTGAACAGTCCGGACTTGGGCAATCGGCGCTTCTCCCGGACATTTCCGGTCGGCCAGTGCAGAAAAAAACGGGTTTCTTTCGAAACCCGGCTGAATGTCTGATTATGCCTCGCTCTTTTCCGCATTGCCGCTGAATGTGAGGCGGATGGTCGTCCCCTGATCGATTTCGCTTTCCACAGAGATCTGAGCCCCGTGGAACTGCGCTCCATGCTTGACAATGGAAAGTCCCAGACCGGTTCCGCCCAGTTCCTTGGAATGGCTCTTGTCCACACGGTAAAACCGTTCAAATATTCTTCCGATATGTTCCTGTGCAATACCGATGCCGGTATCGGCCACTTCCAGGTACGGCACTTCATCCTGTTTACCCACCCGAATGGTGACGCTTCCGCCGTCCCGATTGTATTTAATCGCATTGTCACAGAGATTGTAGACCATTTCACTGAGCAGCCGGAATACACCCTTGACATGGATATGGTCGCCTTCCAGAATCAGTGAAACCTTCCGTTTGTCTGCCGCCGTCCTGAGGCTGTCCACGGTATCGGCAGAAACCTCCATCAGGTCCACATCCTCCCATTCCGGCTCCTCAGCATTTTCATCGAGCTTGGACAGACGGAGAATGTCATCCACCAGAGCGATCAGCCGCTGGGATTCCCGGTACATATCCGCTGCGAACTCAGGCACCTTTTCCTGGGGAACAATCCCCTGGGCCATTAGTTCCGCAAAACCCGAAATCGATGTCAGCGGCGTTTTCAGCTCATGCGAAACATTGGCGGAAAACTCCCGGCGCATTTTTTCCTGCTGAAGGTTTTCCTCACGTATGGTGAGATTCTGTTCCTGAATGCGCTGCGTAAGCGGTGCAAGCTCTGCATACGGCGGATGGTCAAGATTGTCCAGGTTCATTTCATTGATCGGGCGCACAATCTGTTTGGCTGCTCGGAACGCGAGAATCAGAGAAATCATCAGCGCCAGAACAAGAACCCAGATCATGGGCATGATATATTTGAGTGCATTGCGAAGCGGACCGATGGCACGGCTCAGCCGCAGAATGGTACCATCATCGCACCGCAGCGCATAATACATCATGTTTTCGCCGCTGCTCTCACTTTTGCGAATGACATATCCTTCGCCTGTTGAAAGGGCCGCTTCCACCTCAGGAACCGATTTCTGGTTACTGACGTTGTTCGCAAACATATTGTCATATAGTACGGTGCCATCCTGCGCTATCCATGTAACGCGGTTGATATTGCCCAGCGCATCGAGATACTCCTGTCCGCTGAGCATCAGCCCCTGTTCGGCATACACAGCTTCCTCACGGAGTGCTTCACAGGCTTCCTCCTTGGTGTGGGTGTAGTCCAGTCCGAAAAACAGTGCAGCACAGAGTACCAGCACCGTCGCGCCGACCAGGATTGTATTGCGAAAGATCATCCGGATCATTTTTCTGCCTCCACAAAGCGATACCCGACACCCCGCACCGTCTCAATCGCATTCCCTGCAGAGCCGAGTTTTGCTCTGAGCGTACGGATGTGCACATCCAGTGTCCTGTTTTCTCTTTCCGCGGCCAGTCCCCAGATTTTGCTCATCAGTGTATCCCTTGTCAGCACCAGCCCGCGGTTCTCCATCAGGAAGCAGATGAGCTGAAACTCTTTGTAGGTCAGCACGACCTCCCGTCCATCCACACTGACTTCATGCCGTTCGGGACATACCCTGAGCGAACCCGATTCGAGGACCTTTACATTCCCTCCCGTATCGGTTCTTCTCAGGACAGCACGAACCCGTGAAACCATTTCCATCATGCCGAACGGCTTGGAAATATAGTCATCCGCCCCTGCATCCAGTCCTTCCACGCGGTCATACTCGGTATTTTTGGCCGTAATGATGATCACGGGAAGGTGTCGGGTTTCCTGTTGGGCACGAAGCTGCTGAAGGATGCTGATCCCATCCTGCTCCGGAAGCATGATGTCCAGTAAAACCAGTTTCGGTTTTTCCTCCCGCATCGCTGCCCAGAATCTCGTAGGCGTATCAAATCCCCTGGCCTCAAAATTCTGGCTCTGCAGCGCGTAGATCACCAGTTTTCGTATACTGTCATCATCCTCAAGAAGATAGATCATCCCATCTCACCTCCCGGGGATATTGTATCACACCAAGCGCAATCTGCCGAGAACTTAACATGGATTTAACAGATTCCAGGTCGATCATTTAACAAACTTTCTGTATGCTGATAGCGCACAGGAGGTGTGCTATGTCTATTTCGCAAATTATCGGTCTTCTCAGCGGCGTCGCCCTCTTTCTTTACGGCATGTCCCTGATGGGCGACGGTCTCAAGCAGCTCTCCGGCAACAAGCTGGGGCCCATCCTCTTTTCCCTCTCAAACACACAGATCAAGGGTGTTCTCTTCGGAACCGTGGTGACATCCGTCATCCAGTCTTCATGCGCTACCGCTGTTATGACTGTCGGCTTTGTCAACTCCGGCCTGATGAAGCTCCGCCAGGCCATCGCGGTCATCCTCGGCGCCATTCTTGGAACCAGCATTACCGGTTGGGTCATCTGCCTGGGCTATCTTGAAGGCACAGAGGGCATTGCCAGCCTGCTTTCCACGAGCACACTCACCGGTATCGTCGCCGTCACGGGCATTCTGCTCAGAATGTTTGGCAAGAAGCACACGCTGGTCTGCATCGGGAATATCATGATGGGCTTTGCTATCCTGATGTTCGGCATGAGCACCATGAGTTCTTCCGTCAGTTCACTCGGAGAGCAGGCCTGGTTCCTCGATGCCATGACCGGGATGTCCAACCCTGTCATCGGCATTCTGGTCGGTGCTGCCTTTACGGCACTGCTTCAGTCCGCTTCCGCTGCTGTCGGTATCATCCAGGCGCTGTCTGTCACAGGTGTCATGACAGCCGAGGCCGCGCTGCCGCTGCTCTTCGGTGTTGCAGTCGGTGCATCCTTCCCTGTCCTGCTCTCTGCACTGGGGGCCAATGTCTCCGGAAAACGCACTGCCATGGTCTACCTGGTGGCTTCCGCCATGGGTATGGCCTCTGTTGCCGCCATTTTCTACATTATCAATGCCATTTATCCCTTCTCCATGATGAAGACGACCATGGATCCTTTCTCTGTGGCGACTGTCAATACCCTGATGCGTCTCGCTATGGTCCTGGTCCTGCTTCCGCTCACGGATGTGATTGAAGGCCTAGTCACCTTCATGGTCCGCGATAAGCCCGAAAGCACACAGACCGTGCATCTGGAAGAGCGCTTTCTTGCCCATCCCGCCGTTGCACTGGAACAGAGCAGAATGACCATCGATGATATGGCCAAACTGACCATGCGTTCCATTACCTCTGCTCTGGAGCTTCTGAGGAATTACTCTGAAGAAGGATTTGCAAAAGTGGAAGCCATGGAAGGTGAAGCAGACCAGTATGAAGACCAGCTGGGCACTTATCTGCTGAAACTGACCGCAACCAATCTTTCAGAACCGCAGAGCCGTGAAGTTTCCAAGTACCTTCATGTTCTTTCCGACTTCGAACGCATTACCGACCATGCACTCAACATTGCCCAGAGTGCAAAGGAACGGGATGAAAAGAAAGTCCTGTTCTCAGAAACCGCACAGGAAGAACTCCAGATTATCAGCCGTGCAGTCAGCGATGTGGTCTCCATGACGGTTTCTTCTTTTAACACAGACTCTCTGGAAGATGCCAAGCACATCGAACCGCTTGAAGAGACGATTGATAACCTCTGCGATGAAATGAAACTGCATCATGTGCAGCGCCTCCAGCAGGGCACCTGCACGATTCTGCAGGGCTTTATCTTCAACGACCTGCTGACCAATTTTGAAAGAATCTCGGATCACTGCTCGAATGTTGCCGTCGCCATGATTGAGCTGAGCGTAGGCAGTTTTGAGACGCATGACTACATTGATCACCTCAAGGAACGCAGCGCATATATGTTCCAGGAAGATCTGAAGAAATATGAAGCTGAGTACTCGCTCGCAGGGCTCGAGAAAGCCTGAATCAGCCGCTGAACGCTTCATTAAATACATTCAAAAACCATGCCCCGCAATTGCAGGGCATGGTTTTTGTTTGTCATGGATTTGCAGCCCGGGGATCCGGAGCGGTCTGCACACAGATCCTTCAGGCACATTTTACACTTCGGTAGCCTGTGCAGTATAAAGCTGATAGTACAGGCCGTGTCTGGCCATCAGTTCCTCATGACTGCCCTGCTCCGCAATCCCCTTATTGCTGATATACAGGATGCGGTCACAGTTTTTGATGGTGCTCAGGCGGTGCGCCACAATGATGCTGGTTCTTCCTTTGAGCATTTCTGCAATGCCTTCCTGAAGCAGTTTTTCTGTCTGCGTGTCAATCGAAGAGGTGGCTTCGTCAAGAATCAGAATCGACGGATCACTGAGCAGTGTTCTGGCAAACGCAATGAGCTGTTTTTCACCCTGTGACAGGTTACTGCCGCGTTCCTTGATTTCTGTCATGTACCCCTGCGGTAGATTCCGGATAAAAGCATCCGCACGCACGCGGGTTGCCGCTTCGCGGATCTCTTCATCCGTCGCATCGAGCTTGCCGTAGCGGATATTGTCCACCAGCGTTCCACTGAAGATAAAGCTGTCCTGAAGCATGATGCCCAGCTGTGTTCTGAGGGAATGAAGCGTTACTTTGGAAATATCATGCACGGAACCATCTTTTCCATGCAGCATGATCCGGCCGCCGTTGATGTTGTAGAAGCGGCAGAGTGTATTGATGATGGTGCTCTTCCCCGCGCCGGTCGGTCCGACCAGTGCGATGGACTCACCTGCTTTGACATGAAGATTCAGGTCTTCAAGCACATTGGTTCCCTCTTCGTAGGCAAACGTGACATGCTCAAAGTCCACTTCACCGGAGAGTTCCGGCAGATCCTCTGCATCCGGCGCATCCTCAACAATGACCGGCTCATCCATGGTCTCAAAGATGCGTTCCAGGTAGGCAATATTGTTCACAAAGGAATTGTAGATGTTGGCAAGATTCGTAATCGGCTGCCAGAAGCGGCTCACATACTGTCCCATGGCAAGGATGATGCCGAAGGACACCATTTTGCCTCCGCCCATCCAGTAGACACCTGCGATATACAGAAATGTCAGTACAATCTGGGTCAGCAGTTCGCTGCTCAGCCAGACTGTGTTGCTGATATACACGGCACGCAGCCAGGCTGTCCGGCAGGCCAGGGCCAGCTTGCGCATAATGCCGATATTGACTTCCTGACGGTCAAACAGCTGACTGACGCGCACACCGTCGATGGATTCGGCAAGGTATGCATTATAGTTGCTGTTTTTATTGCTCTGCTGCTGCCAGGCTTTCCGCTGTCTGGGCTTGATGAGAATAATGATGCCGGCAAAAACAGGAAGTCCTGCCACAATGATGGTTGCCAGCCGTGCCTCAGTGGTGAACATGAAAACGACAATGAACACCAGATTGATGATCTCCAGGATCATATTGATAATGCCGTTGGAGAGGATATCCGAAACCGAGTTCACGTAATTGATGACGCGCACCAGAATCTTTCCGGCCGGGCGCGAGTCATAGTAGCTGAACGGGAGGCGCTGAAGATGCGCGAAAAGGTCGCTGCGGATATCGAAGATGATGCTCTGACTGACATGCGCCATCATTCTGGAGCGTATGGTCGTAAACACAATGCTCAGGCAGATGACGCCGACAAAGAGGATCGCCATCCTTCCGATCATCACGGTATCCTTATTGGGCACCGCTTCGTCGAGCACCCACTGCGTGATTTTCGGGATATAGAGCGTGGCAACACTCGACAGTGCGCTGAGCACCAGGGCCAGGATCATCTTGTAGCGGTGTCTGGATATGTATTTTCCGGCTCTCTTGAAATGTTTCCACTGAAACGGTGTTTCAAGGCGTTCATCAACATCAAACTTATTACGCGCCATGCTTCGCCGCCTCCTCTCCCTGAAGACCGTACTGCAGCACATAGGTCTGCCAGTAGTATCCGTGTTTTTTGAGCAGTTCCTGATGCGTACCGGCCTCCGTGATCTGTCCGTCCTGGAGAACCAGAATCAGGTCTGCATCCTTCATGGAAGAGATGCGCTGGGCAATGATGAACTTTGTACACGGGAACGGAAGATTGCGCAGTTCATTCTGGATATACTGTTCTGTCTCGCTGTCAACTGCGCTCGTCGTGTCATCCATGACCAGAATGCTGGGACGCATGGCCAGAGCACGTGCAAGCGCAATGCGCTGCTTCTGTCCGCCGCTCAGACCCACACCTCTCTCGCCGACAATCGTGTCATAGCCTTCCGAAAGGTGTTCAATAAACTCATCCGCAGCCGCGCGCTTTGCAAAATCCCTGACTTCCTCCAGGGTCAGGCTCTGATTGCCAAAGGCTACATTGCCTTCCACAGTGTCAGAGAACAGGAAAACATCCTGGGTTGCCGTGCCGATTCCGCCGCGAAGCTGCTGAAGCTTCCATTCTCTGACGTCGCAGCCGTCGACCAGAACAGAACCCTCTGAGACATCGTAAAACCTGGCCATCAGCTGAATGAGTGTGCTCTTGCCGCCGCCTGTCGGTCCCATGACAGCAACCGTCTGCCCGGGAAGGACATGGAATGAAATGTGTTTGAGCACGTCCTGAGCTTCATACTTAAAGGAAACATCCCGGAACTCAATCTCGCCCTTCATCTTCGGATGATCGACTGCGAACTGCGGATCCGAAATATTGGGCTTGAGATAGGCCAGTTCCATCACCTTGGCTGCCGAGGTGGAAAAACGCTGAAGGTCATTGATCAGGTTGCCCAGTTCACGCATCGGGTTGGACATAGCCCAGGAAAGGCCGGTAAAAATAGCCAGCTCGCCGGGCGTCAGCTCGCCGTTGATAATGAACAGACCGCCGACAAATACATTCACCAGCATCATGCCGTTGGCCAGCAGCTCAATCATCGGGAAGAAGGTCAGCCATGTCTTGTTGATTTTCAGGTGGCTCTGCCTGAACGCCTCATTCTTTTCCCGGAAACGGTCCTTTTCATATTTTTCCCGTGCAAAAGCCTTGACAACACGGTTTCCAGCGATGTTTTCCTGGGCTGCCGTATTCATTTCCGATAGTTTTTCGCGCATGGCAACAAACCTCGGACGAACGTGACCGGAAAACAGTTTGGTGATCATCAGAAGGATCGGCGTGATGATGATCAGCATCATGGTCATCTTCCAGCTGACCGTCATCAGATAAATCGTTGCGAAGAGAAATGTACAGGAACTGTCGATGATTCTGTAATCAATAAAGCTCAGAAAATGGCGGCACCAGTCGAGGTCAGCCGACATGCGTGTCATCAGGTCACCGGTACGATGGCTGTCGAAGAAACGCATATCGTTGTACTGCATTTTTTCGAACAGGCGTGTCCGAAGGTTGAAGATTACGTTCTGCGAATCAGTCTCAAGCGTCACTACCATCAGGTAGCGAAGGCCTTCACGGAGCAGTTTGACGGCAAGCATCACCATAAGAATCCCAAGCAGAGGATCCGGATTCTGGGCAACAATGACATCGTCAATCAGTCTCTGTGAAAGGGCAGGGTTTACAAGCAGCATAACACAGGTCAGCACGGAAATCATCAGCGCCATGATATGGCGTTTGTGATATTTTGCGTCCATGTTGTCCCAGAGCCATTTGATTTGTTCTCGCATACAACACCTGTTCTCTTTCTTTACGCATCGAAATGTGCGGAAGCTTTTCAGCAGTCGGTCTGTGCTCGGATACCGTATTGTGATGGCTTCCCTGACTTTCTGTTTCTGACGTTCCCTGTGACAGACACAGGAGGCCAGAAAAATATAATCCCGCTTTACGCAGCCGCCGGAACACAGGTCCTCCCAACATCGGGTAGCCTGTTTTTCTGCGGGAGCCGCATCCTGCCGAATCCCATTTTCGACAACAGTCTCTTCCTCTCGTTCTCCCCTCCGGCCACTCCTCCCACGCATGGCTGTAAAAAAGGGAAAAAACCCGCGTAAAGATAAAATAGTTTTTCTTGATTTTCTACTGAATTTACGCTATATTTTCATATGATTACTGATTTTCCATCCAATGAGGTGCGCCTATGAATTCTAGACAGACACCGGCCCATGGCACCACCATTGACGGCATAGAAATCAACACCCGAATCCGCACAAGCGAATTTGTCATGACCGGTCATCACTGCCACAAATGGTTTGAGCTCTTTTATGTGGAAAGCGGAACATGCCGCTTTCTGATCAATGACTCCATTCACGATATCCATGCGGGAGACTTCATTCTGATCCCGCCTTATGCTCTGCACTACACGCGCTACCTTTTCGGAACCTGCAAGCGGACCGTCGTCTTTTTCCACCAGGAGGATCTCTGTGACAGCCTTCTGCCCTTCCTTCCCGGTACCGAATCCTTTTTTAATGAATACAGGATTTTTCAGGTGCCCGAAGCCTATCAGAGCAGGATCATCGGCTGTCTGGACCGAATGACCCAGGAAGAGAAGATTCATGATGCCCGGTCATCAGAAATGAAAAAAGCCCTTCTCCATGAGATGTTCCTTCTCTGCAGCCGGATCTGTACGTTCCTCACCGACACGCCGGAACAGATTCACACGACGGACCGGCAGATTATTCTCGCGGCGCAGTATATCTGTGATCATTACATGAATCCGATCAGCACGTCGGACATTGCAGAGGCCGCCGGGTTTTCACCGAACTACCTCAGCCGAAGATTCCGCGAAAAAACCGGGATCGGCCTGCATGAATACCTCGTGTTTATCCGCCTGCATCACGCAACGCTCGATCTGGTCTCCACCCGCGATTCCATTACCGAAATAGCGCTCCGGTGCGGTTTTTCTGACAGCAACTATTTCAAGGATGCATTTAAGAAAAAATACGGCATGACGCCCAGAGATTACAGAAAAGTCACCTGACGCAAAAAAAGATCCGATGCCTCGGATCTTTTTTGTGTTTCTGCTTTATTCACCTGTTTTCAGGCCGGTGGCAGGCTCAGCGCTCAATGAACCTGAGCGAGAAGACCAAACGTGAAGTACACGAGAATGACCACAATCAGTCCCCACAGGACTGTATGATGTGCAGCGACCAGCCCGAGAATTTCCCTCAGATACGCATTGGGATAATAATACCATTTGGTCCGGCTGCCCATGCCTTCACAGTCAAAATCACACCTTGATGCCCACAGAAGAGATCGGAACACATGGTATCCTGTCGTGGAAAATGCGGTTTTCGCCCCCGGCAGTTCCCTTCCGATGATCTTTTTGGAATACTCCATATTCTGCAGCGTATTCGTTGACTTCTCTTCCAGGAGGATTCTTTCTTCCGGTACTCCTTTTTCCGTGAGGTATCTGCCCATGGAACTGGCTTCCGTGCAGATCTCGTTTTTTCCCTGGCCCCCGGAGACAACAAACACTGCATGGCGGCCGGTCCGTTCATACTGATCTTTTTCAAATGCCAGGGCCCGGTCCAGTCTGCCCTGGAGCAGCGGGGTCGGGGTTCCGTTTCTGCGCAGCTGACAGCCGAGAATCACAATGCAGTCCCGGTCGGGCGGCGGGACATGCCGAGCAGCCCTGATTCCGCTGAGCACCAGAGAAAAAAGCACGCATTCAAAGTATACAATCGTATAGTCTATCACTGTCTGCGCAATCATCCACAACACAGAGGTCCTGTCGGCAAACACGGCAATCAGTCCGTGAAGAATATAGGCACTGGCCCAGAGTGCGCCAAGTCCTATGCCCAGCATATTCCGCCAGGAAAAGCCTTCCCGGAAGAGCAGTACCATATTGCTGATCCACAGCCAGACAGCCAGGACAATCATGATCGGGGCCGTATAGGTGACAAATCGGTTTCCCTGTGCATAAATCTGCTGAAAGAAGCCGGTCAGAGACCACTCTGCACTGCTGAGAAAAGCCGCAAAGAGGAAAACCGTCTGGAAGCCCATCATCAGCGACAGCGCATCTGCCGCCACCATGGTATAGCTGAATGCCTTTTTCCGATGCGCCTCGACGGACGTATAAATGGAGACAAATGTACCGGCTGCAAACATCACCATGATGGAAAAAATGATCGACCGGTCTCCCGGAAAGCGTCCGAGTCCCGCAGAAAGCCGAAGGTCCTCTCCAACATGCAGCTGGTATTCCCGTTTTTCCTCCCCGCCGGAGCCGGGATAAAACACGGTCACTGTCACATCACCCGGCTGCTTTGCGTGAAAGGTCAGTTCTCTTCTGCCCTCCCTGAGCTGGTATTCCGCGATATCCTCGCGCGAGAGCTCAATTCTCTCCGGAACACCGGCACTGGCAGAGGAAAATGAATAGCGGTCCTTCTGTGTGGTAGATACTCCGATGAAGACCATCAGTATCAGCGCGAGGAACGCCAGGGCCATATATCGTTTCTTGACCCTTCTCTGCCAGCTCGCCAGTCTGCTGCTCATTGCGCCGTCTCCTTCTGGTTTTTCTCGATTATATCATATTCAAAGACTGAAAACATTGACAATTTGCGGTTTGTGCAATAGAATCCTATCGGCATCTGAGGCACAAATGTGCCGTGCAAGAAGACATGAGTCTTCGGAACGGGAAGTTGATCATTGTCAGCGGCCAGACAAGATGGCATCTTGTCTGGCCCTGTTTATGAATCCCGCATGATCTATAAGGAGGAATACCCATGGGAATCTATGAGGAACTGCAGGCACGCGGTCTCATCGCACAGGTCACTGACGAACCTGAAATCCGTGAGCTCATCAATAACGGCGGTGCGAGATTCTATATCGGCTTTGACCCCACAGCAGACTCCCTGCATGTCGGTCACTTTATGGCCCTCTGTCTGATGCGTCGTCTGCAGCTGGCCGGCAACAAGCCCGTTGTGCTTGTCGGCGGTGGTACAGGCTATATTGGCGATCCCTCCGGACGCACTGATATGCGCTCCATGATGACGCCGGAAACCATTCAGCACAACTGCGACTGCTTCAAGAAGCAGATGGAACGCTTTATCACCTTCGGAGATGATGCAGCCGTCCTGGTCAATAACGCTGACTGGCTTCTCAACCTGAACTACATTGACCTTCTGCGCGATGTCGGCGCATGCTTCTCGGTCAACAATATGCTCCGCGCAGAATGCTACAAGCAGCGCATGGAACGCGGCCTGAGCTTCCTTGAATTCAACTACATGATCATGCAGAGCTATGACTTCCTCTACCTGCACGACCATTATGGCTGCAACATGCAGTTCGGCGGTGATGACCAGTGGAGCAACATGCTCGCCGGCACCGAGCTGATCCGCAAAAAGCGCGGTGAGGATGCCTTCGCCATGACCATCACTCTCCTTCTCAACTCTGAAGGCAAAAAGATGGGCAAAACGGCCAAGGGCGCTGTATGGCTTGACCCCAACAAGACCAGTCCTTTTGATTTCTATCAGTACTGGCGCAATGTGGATGACGCCGATGTCATGAAGTGCATCCGCATGCTGACCTTCCTGCCCCTGGAAACCATTGAAGAAATGGATAAATGGGATGACAGCCGCATCAACGAGAAAAAGAAGATCCTCGCCTACGAACTGACTACGCTCGTTCACGGCGAAGAAGAGGCCAAGAAGGCAGAATCAACGGCTGCCGCACTGTTCTCCGGTGCCGGTTCCGATGAAAACATGCCTTCCACTGAGCTTGCTGAAAGCGATGTGCCGGAAGAAGGCATTTCCCTCCCCGACCTCATGGTCCGCTGCGGCCTGTGCCCCTCCAAGAGCGCGGCACGCAGACTGATCCAGCAGGGCGGCGTATCCCTCAACGGCGAAACGGTCACGAATGAAAATGCCATGATCAGCCGCAGCCAGCTCAAGGACGGCGTCAAAATCCGCAAAGGCAAGAAAGTCTATCATCGCGCGGTTCTCGCCTGATCCATTTCCTGTTGCTTCATTCCCGGAGCGTTCATGCTCCGGGATTTTTCAGTTGCGGCAGACTACAGAAAAACGGCATGCAGTGCATGCCGTCATTCCTTGAACAGTTTGCTGTTTTCAGATCTCGATCAGTTCATAGGTGCGCTCGCCCAGACCATGCTCGAAGGCCGCTTCCACGGTGCGGATCGCGTGTCTGGAATCCATCCGTTCAACCAGCGCAGCCTTGCCGGGATCCTTGGCATTCTTGACCGCATCATAGCAGGCCTGATCAAGTGCAACAGGGTCTGTCGATGCAAAGATACCCAGATCGCCCATTTCCGGCTCATGCGGATGTCCATCACAGTCACAGTCCACAGACAGGCGGTTAGCAACAGAAATATAGAGCATGGATTCAGGGCCCTTGGTTTCATGCATATAGTTGATCACAGCCTTGCATGCATCTGCCATGGACTCCAGGAAATCATCCTGCTTGGTGCCCACGTTCCAGCACTCTTCCGGATCTGTGGTCACGCCGGCGGAATGGATCAGCGCCTTGCCGTGCGTGGAACCGATGCCGATGGAAATGTTCTTCAGCGCGCCGCCGAATCCGCCCATGACATGTCCCTTGAAATGGGAAAGGATCAGCACAGAATCGTAATTCTTGAGGTGCTCGCCGACAATATCCTTCTTCAGATGGAAGCCGTTTTCAATCGGGATATCAAACTCCGCAAATTCGTCCATGATATCCACAGGAGCGACCTTTTCAAATCCGCGCTTGTGGATTTCGTTCCAGTGGCTGCGCACATCCTGACGGCTTCCGCCATAGGCCGTGCAGCATTCCACGATCGTGCCGTTGAGTTTCTTGACGAGCTTCTCAATCAGTTCAGGACGCAGGTGATTGCTGAGCTCAGATTCACCGGTTGACATTTTGACAGCCACTTTTCCCTTCAGTGAAACACCGAGAGCCTCATACATACGAACCAGACTGTCCGGCGTGATTTCTCTGGTAAAATACACTTTGCTCATAAACATAGGTCCCCTTTCGTCGTACTTCTGCTGCTTTGGGATGACTTCATGATAGCACTGCACCCGGAAAACTGCAATAATCCTGTAAGCGGTTTGTTCACGCTGTACGCAGCCTCCCAGACGCCTTTCACGCCATGACAAAAAGGCTCCTCCACCCCGCGAACCCCTTTTCGAAAAGGAATTCTGCCTCCCAAACCAAACTGTATGCATCTGTAAACCAGATAGATTTATCATATTTGACGAACCCTGAACAAAAGGCTAGAATGACCTATATACTCCATCTTGAAGTCGTATTTGTGAAAGGGGGTACAGCTCATGCAAGCCTCTCCTCACCGCAACGCGTCAACCACAGAAAACAGACATCCCCTGCACGTCATCCAGGCTCTGCTCATTGCAGGCGTCTGCATGCTGGCCGGGGGCGGCATATGGTATCTTGCCATCACGGGCATCATCGGACGGAAAAAATGGGATTTCATGCTGTACGGCCTGAAACCTGCGATTCTCGCCGGATGCGGCGCGCTGCTGATCATTGGCACGGTTCTTGCTTTCTTTCTTCTCCCCGGTCTTAAAAACTGGTCAAGACCTGTCGCACGGGACCTCTGGAAGGACAGATACCGCTATTCATTAATCATCCCCGGGCTGATCATTGTCTTTGTCTTCAGTTATATGCCCATGTACGGCATTGTTCTGGGATTCAAAGATTACAAGATCAAAAGCGGCATTATCTTTTCCGAATGGGTCGGCATGTACAATTTCGGCCGTTTCTTCAAGAGCCCCGTAGCAGGCCAGGTGATCTGGAATACCTTTTTTATCGGTATCACCCAGCTCATCATCACCTTCCCTGTTCCGATTCTGCTGGCACTTCTCATGAATGAACTGCGCAGCACAGGCTATCGGCGCACCATTCAGACCATTATCTATCTTCCGCACTTCATCAGCTGGGTCATCATGTATTCCCTGCTGTTCTCCCTCTTTTCCATCACATCCGGTCTGGTCAACAAGCTGCTGATGTCCATGGGATATCAGACCATCAATCTTCTCTCGGATCCCAACAAGTTTTACGGCATGCTTTACCTGACCAGTATCTGGAAGGAAGCCGGCTGGGGTACCATCATCTATATGGCCGCCATTGCCGGAGTGGACCAGGAAATGTATGAGGCCGCGTACCTTGACGGTGCCAATCGCTTCCAGCAGTGCCTGCACATTACACTTCCATCCATTGCATTTTCCATCACCACCATGCTGATTCTCAATGTCGGCTCCATCATGGGCGCCAACTTTGACCAGATCATGAACCTGCGCACAGCCGCCACGCAGACAACGGTTGCCCAGGTGATTGATACCTATGTCTATGACATGGGTGTCGGCAAGGGACAGTATGATCTTTCCACCGCCATCGGTCTTTTCCAGCAGATTGTCAACTGCATTCTTCTGTTCGTCTCCAATTTCGTGGTGAAAAAGATGTCCGGAGAAGGATTCTTCTGATTCTCCTGTTCCGATCTTCATCTTACTGCACCGAAAAGGAGGTATCGGCATGGCGAAAAACGCAGTGCATCCCGGCATGAAGATCCGGCGGAGCGTCGGAGATCATGTTTTCAACATCTGCAATATTCTCTTCTTTATTCTGATTTCCATCATTATTCTGTTTCCGTTCTTTAACATTTTTGCCATTTCCCTCACCAGCAATGTGGAATATATGCGGGAGCCCTTCATCATCTGGCCCAAAGAACCGACGCTGGAATCCTATGCCTATATTTTTTCCACCTCGCTCATCCCCCGCTCCTATGTTCTGACCATCCTGATTACCATCAGTGCCACCCTGCTCTCGACCCTGGTCACATCCATGCTGGCCTACGGCCTGTGCCGGGGTGATCTGCGCGGTCAGAAATTCTTTATGATCTATCTGCTCATTACGATGTTCTTCTCAGGCGGTCTGATTCCCAACTATATGAACATTACAAAAACCCTGGGATGGAGCAATAATCTGCTGGCACTCATTGTTCCCAACTCTGTCAGTGTCTTCAACTTTATTATTGTCCGCTCCTTTTTCCGGCAGCTGCCCGCGTCGCTGGAAGAATCTGCGCGCATTGACGGCGCAAACGAGTGGACAATTCTCTTCCGCATCATCTACCCTCTTTCCATTCCGACCCTGGCCACCATCGCAATGTTTGTGGCTGTCGGCACATGGAACAGCTGGTTTGCAGCCATGCTGTACATGCGTGATGAAAAACTGTTTCCGCTCCAGCTCATTGTCCGGAACTTTGTCGTTCATGAAGCACGTCCTGCAGATATGCAGAACATGGAAGGACTGCGCGACGCTGCCGGAAACCGTATTTTCCTCAATGAGACCGGCCTGAAGATGGCCTGTGCTGTCGCAACGGTGCTCCCGATGGTCATCATTTATCCGTTTATCCAGAAGTACTTTGAAAAGGGCATGACCATTGGTGCTGTCAAGGGCTGATCCCCGTTTTCCGATTGTCAGCCGAAAGGCTTGCAATAGATTATCTCAAAGGAGGATTATTTCATGAAACTGTGGAAGCTGTTCACTCTGATCATCGCACTTGTTCTGTGTGTCAGCGCAACCGCCCTGGCTTATGACGGCGAAATCTTGGACATCACAGCAGACTCTGACGATGATCCCTTCACCTGGGACCCGGCAACGGATGAAATGGCCAAGTACATTCAGGACAATTTTGGCATCAATTTCATTCAGTCCGAGACGAACTATTACAACAATGACTTCACTGTCACCCAGCTCGCTGCCAATGAAGGCAAGCTGCCTGAAGTCTTTACCGCTGACATCCTCTACTACACCCAGGAAATCACCCAGTTCATTCCCGAAGAACTGGTTGCTGAAATTCCTCAGGAACTGATCGACAAGTATCCGCTGACCAAGGAACGCCTTGAGAACGATGCTGTGTCCCAGCTTGTGTACAACATGTATGGCGGCTATTACTTCCTGCCCAAGCCTGACTCCGCCGACCCCAGCATTTATAAAGCTGAGCGCAAGGGCCTCTTCATCCGCAAGGACTGGCTGGCCAAGCTGGGTCTGGAAATGCCCCAGACCTGGGAAGAGCTTTATGAAGTCTGCCACGCCTTCACCTACAACGATCCCGACGGCAACGGCGTCAATGACACCTATGGCCTCACCGGCGACGGTCTGGGCACCCTGCGTTATTTCTTCGCATCCACCGGTGTTTCCAACCGTTACTGGAACAAAGATGCCGACGGCAACTGGTTCTTCGGCGCTCTCGACGACCGCAATATCGAAGTCCTCCAGTGGCTGCGCAAAATGTATGAAGACGGTTCCATCGACCCCGACTTTGCCGCCACCAGCTGGAAGGAAGGCCTCCAGAAGTTCTCTTCCAACACCTTCGGTGTCTGCGTGCGCAATGCTGACGCTGACTGGATCAACTCTGTCATGACCAAGTATTACGGTGCTGCAAACCCTGACTGCAATCCTTTCGACCGCATCGGCCTGATCGGTGCTCTGGGAACCAACAAGGGTGATCAGCCGCACATGGAAGCCTATATTTCCTGCATGGTCGCTGTACAGTTTGCCCCTGAAATCACCGAGGAAAAGATGGACCGCTTCCTGCAGTTCTATGAATACCTCCTTGGCGAAGGCAAGTATATGCGCATGGGCCTGAAGGATGTCGACTACACCATTGATGAAGCCGGCAACGTGAAGCTGATCCGCGACGAGAACGGCAATGCTTCTGTTCTTGCCACCAAGTATCCGTGCATTCCTGTCACCCACTGGACTTCCTGGGGCTTCGAAATGCAGGCTCTCCCGAACGTCGAGTACTATGACAAGTACAATGATGAAGTCAAGAGCCTGAATGCTGAAGTCTGCGCGATCCGCAATGTGGACCCTGTCTATCCTGAAGTTGGTCCGATGCTCATCGATGACGATGCTGTCACCGATGCAAGCGCCTTCAACATCACCTCTGAGTACTGGCTGATCATCTCCGGCACAGAACCTGTCGCTGACATGTTTGCCGATATGAAGGCCCGTGCAGAAGCCTATTACGGCCCTGCCACCGAAAAGGTGACCGAGGTCGCCGCCGGTTACGGCTGGTAATCCAAGTCCAGACATGCTGAACTGAGCATGGGGCCGTTTCTTCATGATCCGTGGGGAAGCGGCCCCTTTTTTACAAAGAGGTGTGGAGCCATGAACCGTTCACAGTTTGTTTCCCTTCTTCCCGACCATTCGCTTTGTGCAGGCACGACTGCCTGGCCTCTCGATGTACAGTACGCCCCGCATATTCTGTATGCCAATGGCGAAAAGCTCCCCTTCGATCGTGCTGCGCAGATCACCACCACGCCCTTTTCCTCCGGTCTCGGGCATGGCGTGAGAACCGATTATCAGGGGTTTGAAGGCCATGGCGACCTTCATTTTGAGACAGATCTTCTGATTCACGATGTCGACGGGCATGTGGATTTCAGTCTTGTCTTTTTCTCCGATGGCAGAGGCGTGATTCAGGAAGTCGTGTTTCCTGCCCCGCTCATTGCCGGCGGAGAGCATGCCTATGCAGTGCTCAACACCATGCAGGGGCAGCTGCTCCCTGCAGACTGGCCTGAGGAAGCCTGCTCAAAGCTTCCGTTTGACGGACAGATGTGCTCAGAAGCTGCCTATATGCCCTGGTGGGGTGAGGTGACAGACAGCGGTGCCTATCTGGCCCTTGTTCATGCCCCATGGGATACAAAGTATACGGTTTCCCATCCCGCCGGCGGTCCAAACCGAATCTATGCCCGGCATCTCCCGTCCCTTGGAAAAATGCGCTATCAGCGCACGGTTTCCTATTATTTTCTTCCCGCCGGCAGCACCTATGTGGACCTGTGCCATCTGTATCGCTCGATTGCCGATGAGACCGGGAAGCCGGTTACCATCCGGGAAAAGGAAACCGAAAACCCGAATATCAGCCGCCTGATCGGAAGCTGCGTCATGCACTGTGCCGGCAAGTCGCATGTCACCCCGGACTCACGCTATTATGATCAAGCACACCCGGAGAACAACGACCGTCTTGTCCCGTTCTCACACTGGGAAGAACGTGTCCGCCGCCTCAGAGAAAAAGGCGTCCATCGGCTCTATCTCCACCAGGACGGCTGGGGACAGCCCGGGTATGACAACCAGCATCCCGACTATCTTCCTCCCTGCCGGGAAATGGGCGGCTGGGAAGGCATGAAATCACTGGCTGACACACTGGATGCCTGTGGGTATCTTTTCGGCATTCATGATCAGTACCGCGATTATTATCTCGATGCGCCGACCTATAACCCCGACAACGCCTGTCAGGGACCTGACGGCAGCATTTACGGTCATGCTATCTGGGCAGGTGGAAAGCAGAATTATCTCTGTGCTTCCCTGGCTCCGGATTATGTCAGGCGAAACTTTGAGCAGCTCTTCGAGCACGGCATTCGTCTGCAGGCCACATACCTGGATGTCTTCACCTGCAATGAGGCCGATGAATGCGCCAATCCGCGTCACCGGATGACAAGAAAGGAATGTCTGGCATACCGGGCCCGCTGTTTCCATTATCTGACTTCCCGCGGCATTATTCCCTCCTCCGAAGAAGTCAACGACTGGGCCATGGACAGTCAGGTGTTCTGCCACTGGGCGCCCTATCTGACCGGCAGTGCAATTCCTGTTCCGCTCTTCAATCTCGTCTATCATGACTGTGTTCTCATTCCATGGAAGATGGAAGCCGGTGAATGGGGCATTCCGGAAGGCACCACCGGATTCCTCCAGTGCCTGCTCAACGGCGGAATGGGGTATATGTCAGACACGCTTGAGGGTGAAGCACTCGAAGAGAATATCCGCCAGGCGCACATTATTGAGAAACTCCAGACGCATGTTGCACGGGAAAAGATGGTCAGCCACCGGTTCCTCAATCCGGAACGGACCATGCAGCAGACATGCTTTTCAGATGGGACCTGTGTCACTGTCAATTTTCATGAGGGTACTTATGACATTGCCTACCCGGAGGAAACACCATGAGTCAGCTGAAAACAACGGTCTATACGATGCCCGCCGCGGATCTCGGAAAAGAAAATCCGCTGCCTGATCTGGCCGCTGTGTCGGATGCGCATGCGGCCATTGAGATTGATCATGAGACCGTCACCCCAGAGGAAGCCCGGTATATGGGCTGGGGACGCGTCCATACCATTCTCCCCTATCTGATGCAGGACGGCTACAACCGTACCCGCCGGCCACAGGACTTCAAAGCGTTTGTCCTGGAAAACGAGTACCTGAGGGCCACCTTTCTTCCCACACTCGGCGGCCGGCTCTGGTCATTGTTTGACAAGGTCGAAGAAATGGAACTGCTCCACTGCAATCCGGTCTTCCAGCCGGCAAATCTTGCACTGCGAAACGCCTGGTTTTCCGGCGGTGTGGAGTGGAACTGCGGCATTATCGGGCATACCCCTTTCACCTGCTCCGATCTGTGCGCAGAAGCACTTTCGCTCTCTGACGGCACGCCGGTTCTGCGCATGTTTCAGTATGAGCGTGTCCGGCGTCTGGTTTACCGGGTTGAAGCCTTTCTGCCCGACGGCTCCCATGAGCTCTATGTGCGGGTCCGAATCGACAACCCGATGCAGGAGCCGACAGCGGTCTACTGGTGGTCCAATATGGCCGTCAATGAAGGGGAAGATATCCGCGTTGTCGTCCCTGCACAAAAGGCCTATCGGTACGGGTATGGCGGCAAGCTCAGCAAAGTGCCGATTCCATATATGACCGCTGAGGCTGACAAGCTTCGCGGACAGGCCGCAGAGCTTGCCAGAAAAAACGGCGGAACGCTGGACTGGGATGTCTCCCGGAGTGTCTGCCTGCCTCAGTCCATGGATTTCTTCTTCGACCTGCCCAAGAAAACACGTCCCTTTATTGCTGCACTCAACCGCGATGGGTACGGCATCTGCCAGACCTCCACGCCCGAGCTTCGCGGCAGAAAACTGTTTGTCTGGGGCATGGGACAGGGCGGACGTCACTGGCAGGAATTTCTCTCCAACGGGGACAGTGCCTACATTGAACTGCAGTCAGGACTGGCACGCACGCAGCTGGAACATCTCCCCATGCAGCCCGGTCAGACCATTTCCTGGCTCGAGTCCTACGGACCGCTGAAGACAGATGGCTGTATCGTTCAGGGAGCAGACTGGTCTGAAGCCGTCCGGCACACCCTGGACCGGCTGGAGGCCTTCCGTCCGGAACAGGTGCTGGAAGACTATCATCAGAAGGTCCGACAGGAACTGGACGGACAGACCGGAACGGTTCTCCACAGAGCGGTCTGTTATGCACTCAATGAAATGAGCATCTCCTGTGGCAACCTGGAAGGCCTTCACCTGAATCAGGATGCCATGTGCACGGATGCATCCTCCGAGCGCTTTCTTGCGTCTTCCGCTTTTCCCGCTTCCGCTCCCCTCTCTGAGCCCAAAGGCTATGTGACCGGCAGTGAATGGGAGGCCTTCCTCCGGGAAAAGATCCGGGACGGCAGCGGGGATCACTGGGAAGGACATTACCTGCTCGGTGTTCTCCTGGATGCGGACCAGAGAAGCACCGAAGCTGAAGATGAATACCGCATCTCTCTTGAAAAAGCTTCCAATCCCTGGGCGCTCCGATGCCTTGCCCTGCACGAAAAGAAGCGCGGACAGCTGCGCAAAGGCGCAGATCTGCTTCTGGAAGCCGCCCGGATGAAGCCGATTCGCCCGCTGGTTCTGGAAGCCATGCAGAGCCTGCTCGAAATCGGATCGTACGATGAGCTTCTCAGGCTGTATCAGGGGGTGCCGGAATTCCTTCGCGAGGACGGACGGATTCTGACCCTTCGCGCAGCAGCCCTTCTGCGCAGCGGAGATCTGGACGGATGTGAGCAGATTCTGCAGGGCAATATTGTCCTGACCGATATCCGGGAAGGCAATACCCTCCTGACCGATCTGTTTTTTGAACTGGCAGCCATGCGTCAGTTCGGACGCGTATCTGAAGATGCCCTTGTCTGGGCAAAACAACATGTTACTCCACCTCAGCATCTTGATTTCCGGATGCTGTGAATAACATAAAATGTGAATAACATAAAAAAAGAGGGATACACTATGGATCGACCCATTACCATCGCAGTTGCCGGATGCGGCTCCCGCGGACAGGACACCTACTCCAAAATCCTGGTCAACATGCCCGAAAAGGCAAAAATCGTCGCTGCTGCTGACATCAATCCGGAAAAGCTGGCCGGTATGCGCCGTCTGACCGGGATCGACGAAAGCGCCTGCTATGCTTCTGCAGAAGAAATGCTCGCCCAGCCGCGACTGGCCGATGTCATGCTGATCTGCACGCCTGACCGCTGCCATTATGCCCAGGCCAAGGAAGCGCTTCTCAAGGACTACCATCTGCTGCTTGAAAAGCCCATCGCACCGGAAGCAGCGCAGTGCCGTGAACTTTCCGACCTCGCCCTTGCGCGCAATCGGAAAGTGGCCGTCTGCCATGTTCTGCGCTATACGCCTTTCTATCAGAAGATCAAGCAGCTTCTTGACTGCGGCACCATCGGCGATACCGTCAACATTCAGGCCATTGAGTCTGTCTGCTACTGGCATCAGGCACACAGCTTTGTGCGCGGCAACTGGCGCAATGCCGGTCTTTCTTCCTGCATGATCCTGCAGAAATGCTGCCATGACATGGACATTCTGCTCTGGCTTACCGGGAAACACTGCAAATATGTTTCCTCCTTCGGCTCTCTTTCTCTCTTTAAGGAAGAAAACGCACCCAAAGGCAGTGCAATGCGTTGTCTTGACTGCAGCGTCGCCGATACCTGCCCCTACAATGCCGTTCGCTTTTACCTGGATGAATTCCACAGGACCGGTGATGACTGGCCCCAGAACGTTGTCGCCTTTGAGCCAACCGAAGAAAAACTGCTTAATGCACTGCGCGAAGGCCCGTACGGACGCTGTGTGTATCACTGCGATAACGATGTGGTGGACCATCAGGTGGTCAATCTTGAACTCGAAGACGGTTCGACCTGCAATTTCACCATGACCGCCTTTACCGCACACGGCGGACGGACGATCCGCATCGGCGGAACCAAAGGCGAAATCCTTGCCGATATGAAGGCCAACACGATCCGTGTCATGCGCTACGGAGAGGAAGACGAAGTGATTGATGTCCGCAAGCTGGCCGATGACTTTTCCGGGCATGCCGGCGGAGACGCAGTGATGGTCCATGAATTCATTGATCTGGTCCGCGGCGAGATCGAAATGAGCCCGACACTGACTGCCATTGACCGCTCTGTCGAAAGTCACCTGGTCGCCCTGGCCGCTGAAGAGTCCAGACTCGATCATGGCCGTCCGATCCGCATTTCCTGATTTCTTCCCAAATACAGCAGCACCCCGGCACAAAGCCGGGGTGCTGTTTTGGTTCTGCAGACTTCCTCATTCTTCATCCCAGTCGTCCCGTACATAGGCATGCGTCCTGTGGCAGTGATCGCATACCGTATACGGCCAGTTCCAGGGGAGATGACGCCCGCATTTTCTGCACGTGCGCATGAGCAGTTTCTGTGTGGAAAGGATATGAATGATGCCCGATGAAATCAGATCCTTCCTCAGCTGAATCTCCTCAAGGATCTTTTCAGGGTTTTCCAGAAACCGTCTGGCATAGTTATAGTAGAGGTCGCAGAGTGTGTAATCCTTCTCGAGCCCGTCGAGCATGGTGATGCGGCACGCATCCGGGTCACGGTATTCCGGGAGGACAGCCATAACATTGTAATAGGTGCCTGAGGCCTCCGCATGATACATGGCTTTCCATTCACTGAGCAGGACGCTGTCCGTCTCATCAAAGGGAATGCACAGGAATTCATACAGAAGATGCTTGTCGGTGGCTTTGGTTTCCATACGCGAAGCCAGGCCGGCCATCCGCATGGTAGAGGCTTTCGAAAAGTAGCCCTTGTCCTTCATGCTGATCCACCGGTTGATGATTTCCGTGAGCGGCAGCGGCAGACCCAGCAGCGATTCAGGAAAACGGATCACGGCATGCGTCAGGGGAAGGAAGGGGCGTGACAGAGCATGTGCCACGACCTGTTTGAAACCGAACGCATTCACATACCCCACATCATACTGCCCGTAGCGCCCGGCACGGCCTGATATCTGCCGGATTTCAGAATCTGTCAGCGGCCGTGTGATATCGCCGTCATATTTTTCAGACTCCATGAATACCACCCGGGCGATCGGAAGATTCATGCCCATGGCAATGGCATCGGTCGATACCACGACATCGGTTTCTCCGCGCCGGAAACGCTCCGCCTGATTTCTCCGAACGTCCGGCGGCAGGGCCCCGTAGATCAGGGAGACTTCGAAGCCCATCTGTTTGAGCTCAGCGGCCAGGGCATGAACGCGGGCCTTGGCAAAAACAATCAGTGCATCCCCTTTCCGCACACTCTCGGGAAACTGGAACCCCGTATCCTCCACCACAAGGGGGGCCATCCGCTCGTGATGGACAACCGCGAGCGAATCCCCGCAGTTACGGATAATCGCACAGAGAAGCTGTTCCGCCTCTGGCGATGCACAGACATGAATCTCGTCCGCGCAAAGGCCCAGTACGGCTGCAGACCATGCACCTCCTCGGTCGCGGTCCGAAATCATCTGACATTCATCAATGACGGCCACATCATAATGCGTCTGCAGATCCGCCATTTCTATGGTCGAAGACTGTACCCTGCTCTGTGGCACAAGGATCTGCTCCTCACCTGTAATGAGGGAACAGGGAATATCGTCCAGATTCAGCGATTCAAACTGTTCAAAGGCAAGCAGACGAAGCGGTCCCAGATAGATGCCGCGGCGCGCCGCATGGAGCCGCTGCATGCTCTCCCAGGTTTTCCCCGAATTGGTCGGCCCGATGTGCAGGATAAACCGGCGGTGCATGCGCCGTGCCAAGGGATAAAGGTCCTTGAATTCCTCAGGAACGGCCCGAATCAGTGCTTCCTGCAGACGGGTATGCCTTGCATGCTCCAGATCCATCTGCTCCTGAAGTGCCTTCACGCTGGCATTCCCGGAAAGCAGTTTTCGGATGCGCTTTCGTGAAAACCGCGTGCAGACAGCCTGCAGGATACTGTGCTGGATGCTCTGCACTTTTTCCCCCATCAGCGAGCCGATCGTCTGCTTTTCATCGAGCCGCACAGACTGACAGGCATGCAGCACTGGATACGCTCCACACAGTTTTCCTGAGAGGAAGGCAGTCAAAGATCTCTGCAGAGTCCTTTCAAGATCCTTTTCCCGGATTCCCTGCGCAAATGCAGTATGCATGAGTGCATCAAGAATCTGTTCCTCCGAATCGCTGTCCTTCCACCATTCCGTAATATCAGTTGTCTCAAGATATCCGGACATCTTCTGGTCCAGTTCCATGACCATGCGGCCGGTGTTCTTTCGAAAGAAGGCTTCCGCATTGCCTTTTTCCAGGCAGTCGCGCGCCTGCCTTGCCTTTCTCAGCGGCTGACGTGTACGCTGGACCGACCGGAGAAACACCAGATCCACCGGATGCCCGGCGTGGACTTCCGCTTCAATGAGCGGCTGCAGGCGATCAAAATCAATCTGATAGGCTTCCGGCAGTTCCCCTGCGAGGAGGGCCTGGTAGGTTCTGTCTTTTTTTCTTGTCTGCTGAAGTGCATTCTGGAAGGATTTGCTCTGAAGGTAGTCCTCCTTTTCCTCCGGCTGCATGCTTCTTGTAATCACCTGAACCTTGGCAAGGGTCCGCACGTACACATCCTGTTCCCGCTCCGCGAGGACAGCCTTTGCGTAGGCCGCCTGAGCAACCGGATCAAGATTTCCCATACTGCACCCCCGTCCGCCTTTCGGCTTTTCTCTGTCTCCTTTATTATTGTACCATAGTTCTGCCATTCTGAATAACGGCGCCTCTCATGCATGTGATTCCGCAGGCTGTCTGAGTCATGCTGCGCTTCCGTTTCCAATTGTGAATTTTTTCACAACTCCTTCAAATTCCCGCAACACTTCCATTGACTTGATTTTTCGGCTGTGTTATACTCGCGACCGTGGGCTGATGAACGGCCCATGGAAAGAGGTTGAATGACATGGCAAATATTGATCTATCCAAGTATGGCATTATGGATGCCAAAGAAATCATCTATAATCCTTCCTATGATGCTCTTTTCAACAATGAGATGGATCCTTCCCTGGAAGGCTATGACAAGGGCGTTCTGACCGAACTCGGCGCTGTAAACGTCATGACCGGCATTTATACCGGCCGTTCTCCCAAAGACAAGTATATTGTTGTGGATGAAAACTCCAAGGACACCGTCTGGTGGACCACCGACGGCTACAAGAATGACAACCATCCCATGACTCAGGAAGCCTGGGCTTCTGTCCTGGCCGCTGCAAAGAAGCAACTGAGCGGGAAAAAGCTGTATGTCGTGGATGCTTTCTGCGGTGCCAACAAGGATTCCCGCATGGCCGTCCGCTTTGTGATGGAAGTTGCATGGCAGGCTCATTTCGTCCGCAACATGTTCATCAAGCCCACTGAGGAAGAACTCAAGGTTTTCACCCCTGACTTTGTTGTCTATACCGCTTCCAAGGCCAAGTGCGAGAACTACAAGGAACTCGGACTCAACTCCGAGACCGTCGTTGCCTTCAACGTCACCAGCCATGAGCAGGTTATCCTGAACACCTGGTACGGCGGAGAAATGAAAAAAGGCATGTTCTCCATGATGAACTATTATCTGCCTCTGCGCGGCATGGCTTCCATGCACTGCTCCGCCAACACGGATATGGAAGGCAAGAACACGGCCATCTTCTTCGGTCTCTCCGGCACCGGCAAGACCACCCTGTCCACCGATCCCAAGCGTCTGCTCATCGGCGATGACGAGCACGGCTGGGACGACAACGGCGTGTTCAACTTCGAAGGCGGCTGCTATGCCAAGGTCATCAACCTCGACAAGGACTCTGAGCCTGACATCTACAACGCCATCCGTCGTGATGCTCTCCTGGAGAACGTCACCGTGGACGCTGAAGGCAAGATCGATTTTGCCGACAAGTCCGTCACTGAAAACACCCGTGTTTCCTACCCGATCGAGCACATCGAGAAGATCGTCAAGAACGTCAATCCTGTTTCCGCAGGCCCTGACGCCAAGAACGTGATCTTCCTGTCCGCCGATGCTTTCGGCGTTCTGCCCCCTGTCTCCGTGCTGGATCCCGAACAGACCAAGTATTATTTCCTGTCCGGTTTCACCGCAAAACTGGCCGGCACCGAGCGCGGCATTACCGAGCCCACCCCGACCTTCTCTGCATGCTTCGGCCAGGCTTTCCTCGAGCTGCATCCGACCAAGTATGCTGAAGAGCTCGTGAAGAAGATGCAGAAGAGCGGCGCCAAGGCTTATCTGGTCAACACCGGCTGGAACGGCACCGGCAAGCGCATCTCCATCAAGGATACCCGCGGCATCATCGACGCCATCCTCAACGGTGACATCGAGCGCTCCGAAACCAAGAAGATCCCCTACTTCAATTTCGAAGTGCCCACTTCCCTGCCGGGCGTTGATCCTGCCATTCTCGATCCGCGCGACACCTACAAGGACGCTTCCGAATGGGATACCAAGGCCAAGGATCTTGCCGGACGTTTCATCAAGAACTTTGTCAAGTATGAAACCAACGAAGCTGGCAAGGCTCTCGTTGCCGCCGGTCCTCAGCTGTAAGATCTTTCATCACCGGATGAACATTGGTTCATCCGGTTTTCTTTTTTTCATTTTTTCTTCACCTGTTCGTCATTTAGAGCCTGTATTCTGTATTCATCTTACGTTCTGAGGAGGATTGCATGCAAAGACAAAAAGCAGTCTGGATGTGGATGATCCTGATTTCAGCCATTGTGACGATCACCGTTTTCTCCAAATCTTCCCCGCTCTATCCGCTCAATGACTGGGTGGATGCCAACTGTTTTCTGACAACCGGGAAAGCCCTGCTTTCAGGCCAGGTCCTGTACATGGATGTTTATGAGCAGAAAGGTCCGCTTCTCTATTTTCTGCATATGCTGTCCGCCCTTGTTTCCGATTCATCCTTTCTCGGCGTATGGCTTCTTGAAATCGCCGCATGCTGCGCTTATGCGTGGATCGGATGGTGCCTGGTGATAGAGCGCTGTGAGCGCCCATCGGTCCTTCTTATTCCCGGTCTTCTGTTTCTCACCTATTCCACGGTTGCCTTTTCTTCCGGCGACAGCGCAGAAGAGCTTGCTCTTCCCCTCATCGCCTATGCCTTTGCTTCGGGGATGAATATCAGCTGGAAAACGGACCTGCCTTCCAACCGGCAGGCGCTGGTCCTCGGTATCACTGCCGGGCTGGTGCTGTGGATCAAATATACCCTGTGCGGATTCTACATCGCCTGTGCCCTCTTTGTTGCACTTGCAGCAATCCGACAGAAAAAATGGCGCAGACTCGCTCCTCTCGCCGGTTTCTTTCTTCTGGGTATGCTTCTGGCCTCCGCCCCTGTTCTTCTCTATTTTATCGGCCGTCATGCCCTTTCTGATCTGTGGACTGCCTACTTTATCAACAATATCACACTGTATTCTCCCTCTGCCGGCGGACGCGGCAGGGGCAGCGGAAGCAGCATGCTGCAGGTCCTCCTCACCTTTGCGCTCCAGAACCCTGTGTTTTCAATCCTGCTTGTCCTGGGCATTGTGTATGCTGCCTTCCGCAGCAGAACGGAACTCTGTTTTCTGATCGCTTCGCTTCTGGGCTGCCTTCCCTTTATCGCTATGGGCAGCAGACCCTATCCGTATTATGCGTTTATCGTTGCCGCCTTCACCATTTACGGGTGGGTGCCTGTCCACAGCCCGCTCTCACGTGTGGCAGCCGGACACAGACGATTCGCAGTTTTCCTCTCCTGTCTTCTTTCTGTCTGCATGGGCATGTATAGCTTCCATGTCTCCCTGAACACGTATCTGTTCGGCGAGTCAAAGGAAAGCATGCCGCAGTACCAGTTCGCAGAGGTCATCCGGCAGACGGATGATGCAACGCTGCTCAATTACGGCTTTCTTGACGGCGGCTTTTATACTGCATCAGGTCTCACACCGAAGAACCGTTTCTTCTGCAAGCTGAATATTGACCTGAAGGAAATGAACCGTGAACTCTCCGACTCTGTCCAGGAAGGGAAGACAACATTTGTTGTCACGAGGGGAAAGAAACTGCCGGAAGGCACCCCCTACGTACTGGTAAAGCAGGCCTCCGGCCTGTATCAGAGCAATGCTGAATCCCCCCGCCGCTTTACCTACTACCTCTATCGTCTCAGGTAGCCGGAGTCATGACCGGATTTCCGTGGTACGAATGAAAAAGAAGAAATTTCCTGCGCTCTGACATTGTCAAGTTTTCGCTTTTCTGCTATGATTTTTCTGCATCTCAGGTTGATGATCTTCATTACCTCTGCATTTTGATATGAAAGAAGGATGTTCTCATGATTTCCTGGAACAATCTTGATCAGGCCGAAAGCTACAAAAAGCTTCTTGCACTCAAGGACCATGTCTGCCTTCCCGAAGTAATGTCCGGTGAGAACGGTGCCAAGCGTGTTGCCCAGTATGCAGTTCCCATGGCTGCTGGTCTTTCCTACAACTATGCAGCCAAGATGGTCGATGATGAAGTCCTCTCGGCACTCAAAGCACTCGCTGAAGAGACGCAGCTTTCTGCCAAGTACGAAGCTCTGTACAATGGAGAAGTCATCAATACGGGTGAAAAACGTCTTGTTCTCCATCAGCTGACCCGCGGCCAGCTGGGCAATGATGTCATGGCTGACGGCGTAAACAAGCGTGAATTCTATGTCGCACAGCAGAAGAAGGTTGCAGAGTTTGCCCGCCGCGTGCATCAGGGTGAAATCACCAATGCCAAGGGTGAATCCTTCACCACGGTTGTGCAGATCGGTATCGGCGGCAGCGATCTTGGCCCCCGCGCCATGTATCTTGCCCTCGAAAACTGGGCAAAGCAGAACGGAACCTTCCATATGGATGCGCGCTTTATCAGCAACGTCGACCCAGACGATGCCGCAAGCGTTCTCAAGAGCATTGATGTCTCCCGTTCTCTGTTCGTTCTCGTTTCCAAGTCCGGCACAACCCTTGAAACCCTGACCAATGAATCCTTCGTCAAGGATGCCCTGCGCAATGCCGGCCTTGATCCCGCAAAGCATATGATTGCTGTCACCAGCGAGACCTCTCCTCTTGCTTCCAGCAGCGATTATCTCGCTGCCTTCTTCATGGACGACTATATCGGCGGACGCTACTCCTCCACTTCCTGTGTCGGCGGAGCTGTCCTCTCCCTGGCCTTCGGTCCTGAAGTCTTTGAGCGCTTCCTCAACGGTGCTGCAGAAGAAGATGCACTGGCCAAAAATCCTGATCCGCTGAAGAACCCGGACATGCTCGACGCCCTGATCGGCGTCTATGAGCGCAATGTGCAGGGGTATCCGTCCACTGCCGTTCTGCCTTACTCCCAGGCACTCAGCCGCTTCCCTGCGCACCTCCAGCAGCTCGACATGGAATCCAACGGCAAGTCTGTCAACCGCTTTGGTGAGAAAGTAGACTATGTCACCGGCCCCGTCATCTTCGGCGAACCCGGCACCAACGGACAGCACTCCTTCTATCAGCTGCTCCATCAGGGAACCGATATCGTGCCTCTGCAGTTTGTCGGTTTCCGTTCCAATCAGGCCGGCATGGATGTTGTCATCCAGGACAGCACCAGCCAGCAGAAGCTCTGCGCCAATGTCGCCGCGCAGATCATGGCCTTTGCCTGCGGCAAGAGCGACCCCAATCCGAACAAGAGCTTTGCCGGCGGACGTCCTTCCAGCATCATTGTCGGCGATCAGCTGACCCCTGAAGCGCTTGGCGCTCTTCTGGCCCACTTTGAGAACAAGGTTATGTTCCAGGGCTTCGTATGGAACCTCAACAGCTTCGACCAGGAAGGCGTGCAGCTGGGCAAGGTCCTGGCCAAGCGTGTGCTCGCCCATGATACGGACGGTGCACTCCGTGCTTACAGCGATCTGCTCAATATCTGATTCTCATAACCATCAAGCCTCAGCAGGCGCCGTCTGCTGAGGCTTTTTTCTGCACAAATGAAAGCACACAGGACATGTTTCGTCCTGTGTGCCTGAAGGGTCCTGATGGTCATCCCAGTCTCTTCTGATAATACCGCGTCGTGCGTCCATCATCGTGGAACTCGTCCTTGAAACGGAACCCGTTCTTTTCAAGAACCCGGATACATGCCTGATGATCTGCAAAAACGAACGCACCAAACGTCTGAATGCCGTACTTTTTCCGCACTTCGTTGAGAAACATCATCACAGCCTGTGTCCCGATCCCCTTGGACCATCTGCCTTCGTTGAATATGCAGATGCTCAGCATCGCGCCGGGTGATTTTTCCGGGTTGATCCCATAGCACCAGACATCCCCGATATACTCCCCGTCCACCATGATGGTCCGGCCATAACTGTCGGACGGCGCATCCTTACTCTTCCGGTATGCTTCGACCGCCTCTTCCATGGTCTGCTCTTTCAGGGGAAGATGCTCGAGAATCGATTCTTTTCTTGACTCCACATAAAAGATTCGCACGGATTCCTCTGTCCGCTGGGACAATGAAATATTCATATCCTCACTTACTTTCCCCGGATGCCTCCGGTTATTTTTCTGTTGGCTCGCATCTGGTCTACCAGGCCCGCGGTTTCCGCTCACCAGCGCATCATGCGTTCCACAAACTCGCTGAAAATGGAATTGGCCCAGGCAAACCATGGGCGGGTATATTGTTCCGGATCATCCTTATGCACGCCTTCATGCATCAGCAGCGTACCCGCATCCATGTTTTCAAGCATTTCCAGAAGTTTCTCCGCTTCTTCCCGGTCCTGCGTGCTCAGGCCCTGGATGCACAGGGAAATCGGCCAGATATAGTCCCTGGGCGTATGCGGGCTTCCGATTCCCTTTGCAACAGTCCCCTCATAATAATAAGGATTTTCCGGACTCAGGATCATCCTCCTGGTATTGCGGTACACTTCGTCCTCCGCTTCAATGCACCCAAGATACGGGAGGCTCAGCAGGCTTGGAACATTGGCATCATCCATGAAATGGCTGTGCCCGAGTCCATCCACCTCATACGCGTACACCTCCCCGAACTTCGGGTGATGCACAATCCCGTACCGGGCAATCCCTTCCAGAATCTCCCCGCGCATTTCTGCACACTTCTGCGCCATCTGTTCATCCTTCAGCAGCACGAGGGCCATTTCACCGAGCATTGCCAGTGCCCTGGCTGCAAAAAAGTTGGAAGGAATCAGATAGCCGTACCGGCATGCATCGTCGCTGGGCCGGAACCCGCTCCAGGTCATGCCGGTATACCCCACTTCAGCGCCGCGGCCTTCCCGAATCAGGGTGTCTGACGGCGGGCAGTCGCCCCGTTCGAAAAAGTAGGGAGACTGTTCCATGTGATGCTGCTCCGTTTTCCATACACCGAGGATCGTTCTTGCGGCCTGTTCAAACAGTCCATCACACCATGCCGTGCTGCCGGTCTCTTTCCAGAACGTATAAGCCAGCCGGATGGGATAACAGAGAGAATCGATTTCATACTTTCTCTCCCAGATCCACGGCTTCTGCTCCTCCGTCCAGCCTGTCCTGTCATCATATCCATGCCGTCCGTTCGCTTCCCTGTTAAAAGCATTTGCATACGGATCGAGCACAATATACTGGAACTGACGTCTGAGCAGTCCTTCCACCGCTTCACGGATCTCCGGATATGCCTGTGCATAAGGAAGATAATGGAACACCTGTGCAGACGAGTCCCGCAGCCACATGGCCGGAATATCGCCCGTAATCAGAAAGACAGTGCCGTCAGAGCGCTGCAGTGTGGTATCCCAGGTCGATCGAAAACAGTTTCGATACATATCAGCCAGTTTCTGCTTTCCCTGTTTCTGAAGCTTTTCGTAGATTTCTTCTGTGACGCGGTCCATCAGTTGCATATTTCATTACTCCATTTCTGTTTTCCCGGCTGAGGTTCTTTCAGATGCTCATGTCTGCACCCATTTCCTGCATCCACCGGAAATGGATGGTCTCTCCGTTCAGGGACCACATTTCAGGGCAGGTTGTTTCCATCCAGTCCAGCGGGATCAGGTCGTCCTGCTGAAGGGAGGCTCTTTCATATGCGCTCTCAAGCTCCTGCGCGATGCGGCCCGAGGCCTGATCCGGACTGCAGGAGACAAACAAAGGCGTCCCGCTTTCTGCGAGAATCTTCAGCCACTGACCATTGAGTGCCCAGTTGATTTTCCCTGTTATCCCTACACAGTCTGCATCCGCTTCATAGAATGCGCCGTGATGCAGCATGCGGAAAGCCAGCGTGTTCACGCCCATTTTTCGTGTCCTGTCCCATGACACGCCGCTTGTATCATCCCCGGTGCGGTTCATGTGGACAATGCCTGCGGCAAGATGACCAATGACATTGCAGCCCAGGATCACGGTGCCCGGCGGGCAGTGGGCATGAATGGTGCGGTACATTTCCAGAACGATTTCTGCGCTTGTTCTTGTTCTGTCCCAGAAATGCCATCCGTTTTCCGCAAGAAATCCTTTTCTCTGGAATCCCCAGAATCCAAAGAGATCACAGGTCGAAAAATCATGCTTGATCAGCTCATATCCCCACTCGGATGTCAGCCGTTCCGTGTCCCGGGCAATTCGCTCCAGTACCAGAGGATGGGAGGGATCCAGGTAGTTCGGATCACGGCTCAGCCTGACAGCCGCATCTTCCTTCCATTCGTGGTGTCCGTCAGCCAGGTAACGCACCCAGATTCCCGGATGCACATTCATCCCGCGGATCTTCCCGCACAGTGCTTTCATATCCGGGAACCGCTCGTTTCCTGCATCCCACGGCCCGTCCGTCATATGCTTTTCCCAGCCGTCGTCAATGACCATATAGGGCCGATTGGCAAGGCCTTCCGTCATTCCCTTCAGGATACTCGCATCCCGCAGAATATCCTCTGCACTGCTTTTCCCGTAGGCATAATACCAGTTGTTTGCGCCATAGACCGGTTCTGTCAGCCGAAGGCGGTCTGGACACAGGGATCTGTAAAACGTCTGCAGAGCTGAAAATGCGCTCACACCTTCATAGCGCACAAACAGCACTTCACATACCGGGAACCTTCTGCCGCGCAGGATCACGCCGTCCCCGCCGCAGCGAACATCTGCCCGAAGCGTAATGCCGTCCGCATCCATCTGCCACATGCAGAAGGCCGAGGGCTGAACTGCCACGCCAAAACACTGCGTCCAGCGGTCCGATGTGTCCTTCCGGCTGTCCGATCCATTCGAGCATGCGCAGACCCAAGGCATCATCCTTTCCGGCACCATGCCGCGCCATTCCATGTCCCCGTATCCGCGTTCCCATGCATCCGAATAGACCTTCACCGGTTCATGCGGCTTTTCCTCTTCGGAAAACACCCACCGAAGCACAATCCACTTCACCGGCGTCCGATCGGCTGTCAGATAGATCTTCATTCTGCCCCGTTCGATCACCTGTTCGATCCTGACATCCCCGGACTGCCATTCCGGAACTGCTGCGCTGCTATGCACAGCGCTTTCCAGTTCCACCTGAAGTCTGTCGGCATATCGGATGTTCATCGGCTGCCCCTCTTTTCTTCAGACGCATCGCTGCATTTCAAAACGGCATCATCGTCCTGCCATGCAGCAGAGTGCATTTTCCTCTCCAATGATCCGCCTCTTCTGTTTCCTTTTTCGGTCGACATGAGCATATCAAAGAATTTGCATCGTGACAATAGTTTTTTTCAGATGGCCTTCACGCTTCTTTTCCCGGCATTTGCTGTCTCCGGAAAAGAGGAAAAGGCCATGCCAGACGGCACAGCCTTCTGATTCATTTTTCCCTGATTACCATGCAGCACAGTATCCGGCAGCCCTTTTTTCCACGGCGCCTGTCAATACGCCCCCATCATGCCTGAAAATGATTTCTCCCCGGCCAAACGTTCCCGAATTGTCCGCATATTCAATCTCATGCCCGCGCGCTTTGAGCTTTTCAGCGAGAGCTTCCGGATAATCCGGCTCAAGAAGAATTCTGTTTCCTCCCGTCCACTGCCATCTCGGTGCATCCAGGGCCTCCTGCGGATTGAAATGCAGATCAATCAGATTGCTGAGTACCTGCACATGGCCCTGAGGCTGCATAAAGCCGCCCATCACGCCGAACGGGCCGACCGGTTTCCCGTCCCGGGTGAGAAAGCCCGGAATGATCGTGTGGAACGCTTTCTTGCCCGGTGCATAACAGTTGGGGGAATGCGGATCGAGCGTAAACCCGCAGCCGCGGTTCTGAAGAGATATGCCGGTTCCGGGCACCACAACGCCGGAACCAAACCCCATATAATTGCTCTGAATATAGCTGACCATGTTTCCTTCCCCGTCTGCCGTGCACAGATAAATCGTGCCGGATCCCGTGGGATTCCCATGGGACGGAAGCTGAGCCATGTCCGTAATTTCATCGGCCCGTGTCTTTCCGTAGGCTTCCGCAAGAAGGTCTTCGGGGGCAACGCGCATGGCAGCCGGGTCTGAGATATACGCCTGGCCGTCTGCAAAGGCTTTCTTGAGCGCTTCAATTCTGCGGTGTATATCCCTGTCCTCACTGAATTCATCCGTCATCTCAAAATGACGCAGAATATTGAGCGTCATCAGGGCAATCATGCCGTCCCCGTTGGGCGGAAGCTCCCAGACATCGTAGCCGCGGTAGGAAACCGACAGAGGTGATACCCACCTGACGGCATAGTCTTCCAGGTCCGATTTGCGCAGGTAGCCACCCGTTTCCCTGGAAAAGGAATCGATCTGCTCCGCAAGGCTGCCGGAATAGTAGGATGCGCTTTCTGTCCTTCCGATTTCCCGAAGCGTCCTCGCCATGTCCCCGCTCTTCCAGATTTCTCCCGCCTCCGGTGTATGTCCGTTTGGCGCAAAACAGTCAAACCATGGTTTGAGCCAGGCCGGATGCTCTTTGTTCCTGAGCGCGTCAAACATTTTGTATGAGAGTGCCCGGTCACGGCTGCATGTCACGCCGACCGGATATCCTTCCTCGGCAAGCACAGCAGCACCTTCAAGGTTTTCGGAAAGCTTCCGGCGGCCCAGGCGGGACGTCAGTGCCTGCCAGGCGGCAGGCGCACCGGGCACCATGACCGGCATCCAGCCGCGCCGGGGCATTTCATCCCCTGCGGCCCTGACCGTCTCGTAGGAAAGCGCTCTAGGAGAAACACCGCTGGCATTGAGTCCATACAGTTTTTGCTCCTTTTCAATCCAGACAATGGCAAATGCATCACTGCCAAGGCCATTGGATGTCGGTTCACATACTGTCATGGCAGAAGCAGCTGCAACCGCGGCATCCACCGCATTGCCGCCTGCCTTCATTGCATCCAAACCAGCCTGCGCAGCCAGCGGCTGAGAGGTACAGACCATGCCGCGGCGTGCATAGACCAGTTCCCTGCGGGACGGAAACCTTCTATTGTCCGATGTCAGATTGACGTTCATTCGTGTATTCTCCCTCAAAAAAATGTTTTGGCCCCTCTGTTTTTCCGCATGTTCCTCCTCAATGCACAGCATCCGATGCGGCCTGCACAGAGAAGACTGCTTTCTGATTTCATGGCCATAGTAGCGGATAGATCGTATTCTGTAAAGAGACAGGCATCCTTCTTTCCGGGGAATCAGTCCACCGGCCCCCATCACAGGTACAGAAGAAAAACCTTGATTCACCCAAACGGATGATATAATATTTTATTATTCTTTTCTTTTGTACGCACCATGATTCCGTTTCGCACACGCTCATGCAGCCTCTGCATGACAGGTTTCTTCGCATTGAATATCAATGGACTGCCCCTGTGCTGAATGCAGCAGCCTGCTTCTCAAGCATGGCTTCTGCCCGCCTGTCAGGACAGATCTCCCCTGTTTGACTGTCTCATGCCTTCGGCCGAGGATACGCCTCAGCCGTCCAGGCATTGGAGAATCTGGAGGACTCATGAAAACGCGAATGTCAAGCGATCTGATCGGTGACCTTGTCTGCCTCTCCGGACTGACTGTCTCTCCGGATGAGCTGCTGGCCGCCTATATGGAGCACCGTTCTTCCCGCAGTGACGGAAAATGGTACACCGGGATCTGTGTTCTTGAACTGTCCTCCCTGACGCGTATTGCGCTTTCCTCCGGTCAGGAACCCTTTTCCGTGACAGCCCCCCGCTTTTCACCTGACGGCATCTATCTGTATTTTCTGACCAATCTTCCGGGCGAAAATCAGCTTGCCCGCATCAGGACACAGCACATCCTTGCCGCACTGCATGCCGGACATCCTGTGGACCTCTCGACGTCTGAAATTCTGACCCATGTCCCGCACGGAATCACACGCTACGATCTGTGTGCCTCTCTGCTTGTGTTTGAAACGCCTCTCTGGGAGGATGAAATCCATACGGGGCGTGGTCTGCGGGAGATGACCGACACGGAGAAAGCAGAGTTTGAATGGCAGCGTGACTGGGGCCCGCGTGATATCACGGAACTTGATTACAGGGATGACGGGCTCTACGGCATACGCAATGGATCTGTTCCCACCCTTGGCACGCTCGATCCTGTGACACTTCAGGCCAGACTCATCCCCAATGCATTTCCGCTCTCAAACCCGGCTCTTTCCTCCGACGGCAGGAAAATCTGCTGCCACGGTCAGCCGCATACAGGCCCCTTCTTCTCTGCAGAAGAACTCTTTGTGCTCAACTCGGACGGAAGTGAACTTCAGCAGCTCACGGAGCATCATCTCCTCGGCGAGCACCCCGCCCTGTTCACAGGAGATAATCTTTCCGTCATCTATTCCGCATGGCACATGCAGAACAATGCCATGGCACTGACACTGAAAATGCGCACCCTCAGCAGTCCGGAGCCGGTTGATCTCCTGGACTTCACACATCCTCACACGCCTGGTTTTGACGGCTTCCCCACCTGCCGCATACAGCACGGGAAATCCTGCAATATGATGCAGCTGAAGGGAAGCACGCTGTTTTTTCTGTGCGCCATGAACGGCACCGAGAACCTTTATCGGATTCCCCTGCGCGCCTCCCAGGTGCCGCAGCCTGTCTATACCGGACCCGGTTCCATCCATGAATTCATGCCTGTCCATCGCAGTTTCCTCTGCCTATGGGGCAGTGACCGTTCGATGGCTGAGATCTGCGAACTCTCCGGTGAGCACATTCATCCTCTGGCCTCTTCCAATTCGCTTCTGGCGTCTCTGGATGCGGGAGAGGTGATTCACCAGCGTGTGCCCACCCGCGACGGCAGGGCCGTCATATTCTCCACGATATACCGGCCGGTGCCTTTCGAAGAAGGAAGAAAATACCCGGCAGTCCTGTATCTCCATGATGGACCGGAGAAATGTCTGACGCAGGATTTCCATCCTTTGTTCCATATTCTGGCAGCTTCCGGCTATGCTGTCATCTGCTGTGATCCCAGAGGCTCTTCCGGGCATGGACCTGCCTTCTGCAACAGGAAGACAGCCCGGTCAGACGTTCCCATTCATGATGCAGAGGACGCAATCGATGCCGCTGTGTCCCTCGGCTTTATCGATCCGAACCGGCTTGGCATCGCCGGGGAGGGGTATGGCGGCAGTCTCACCTGCAAAATCATCATGCGCACAAACCGTTTTCGCGCAGCAGTCGGACAGAGCGTATCGGTCAATCAGGCGACCGCCTACGGAAATGGTGATACCGGGTTTTGCAGTACACAGAAAAGACCTGATGAGGTCATCATCCGGGACTGCCTGATGCAGCGTTCCAGAGCATCCATGATCCGGGACCTGGACCATATCCGCACACCGCTTCTGCTGCTCCATGGATCCAGTGATACCCGATCCGCCTTTGAGCAGAGTGAACAGTTGTTTGTCGGACTGCATGAGCGGCATCCGGAGATCCCGGTCCGCCTTGTCATGTTTCCCGGCGCCAATCACAGCATTTCCCGGGAAGGCCTGCTTCCCCACAGAGTCTGCCTTGTTCAGGAGATGGTGAACTGGTTTGATCGCTATCTGAAACATGAGGAGGCGACGGTATGAGACATTCCTCATTTCAGGATTTTCTGACACGTGAGAGGATTTCGTGCGGAACCTACCTGACAGCTGCCCATGCCCTCCTGTTCTCAGATTCTGTCTTTGATCCTTCCCAGAACAAACGTGTAAACCGCGTCGTCCTGAGACACGTTCCCTCCTGTGCTGACCGTCTGATCCTGGAAGGCACAGATCCTGTCCCTTCCCCGGACCGCTCATGCTTTGCTTTTCTTCGCTCCGGTCCCGCCGGTCCGCAGCTGTATATCAGCACCCTGGAAGGGCATGTCCGGCAGATCACGCATCTCAATGCCCCTGTGCTGGATCCCAGGTGGTCTCCGGACGGGAACTGGCTGGTGTTTACATCCCCTGCTGCAGATGAAAACGCCGCACACCCACAGCCGGCATCCATGCCCCCGATGGGTGACGCATGGAATCACGCGCTGGATCCGGTCGCCATTGAGGATTTCGGCTATAAGTCTGACGGCCTCGGCTTCAAGCGTCCCCGTGTCATGCATCTTTTTGTCGTACCCGCGGACGGTTCCGGGGAGGCGCACAGAATTTCCAGCGGCAGCTGTCATTTTCTGCACGCATGCTTTGCTCCGGACAATGCGCATGTGATCTGCGAAAGCAATCTGTACTGCAATCAGGAAAACGCCATTGCCATGGATGTGCTCTCCATTGATATCCATACCGGCGAGACCGTCCGGCTCACCAGAGACCTCCTGGTCGTCTCTTATCCCAATCCCATGCGCCCCGTGTGCACAATGGACGGAAGATTTTTGATTCTCGGGATTCTGGACATGCCCTCCACTGCGGCCAGTGAAATCACATACCCTCCCTGCACACTGTACCGTCTTTCTCTGGAAAACCGTGAGCTCACGCCGATTTCCCGTCAGACGGAAGACTGCTTTGACACAGTCCAGCTTGTCTATAATGCAGAGACTGGCACAGGTCTTGAAAGGGTGGTTGTTTCCTCTGACGGAAAATCCGTGCTCTTCTGTGCCGGCTATCTCGGCGCAGGAACGGTCTACCGCGTCTCCCTTGAAGGCAGCCGGAACCGTCCGGTGCGGCTGACCGACTCTGATTTCTGCTACAACGGACTTGCACCGGCCGGAGACGGCTGGGTGCTGGCAGCGCGCTCCGCGACGGATACACCGGAACAGTATGTTCTGCTTCACGAAGTCACCGGTGAAATTCGCCTTCTTTACCAGTCCAACGCTGAGTACATTTCGGAAACCGCGCTTTCACGGGCATCCGCTTTTTCCACCCCAGTTCTCGACGGGGACGGAACCGTACACGGATGGTGTCTTCCCCCCCAGGAGATGCAGCCGGGGCGTCAGTATCCCTGCATCGTCTGTGTGCACGGAGGTCCGCATCCCTTCTACAGTAACTGTTTTGACCTGGAAATGCAGGCATTTGCCGGAGAAGGATTCGGCGTCATCTTCTGCAACCCACGCGGATCCTCAGGTTATGGCGACTGGCACCGCGAGGTCTTCCACGCCTATGACGGCAGTGCTTACATGGACATCCTGCTGTTTGTCCGTGAAGCTGCACGACATTTTTCCTGGATTGATGAAAAACGCCTGGGATTCACCGGGCGCAGTTACGGCGGATATATGACCAGTTATGCCGCCACGCACTCTGCCCTCTTTAAGGCGTTTATCACGCAGCGTCCCACCGTGAACCGTCTGATCTCCTACGCTTCCTCCGACATGCGCGGAAGTTCCAGGGACTATCCATCCTATGGTGAATTCATGGACCATGAACTGGAGCACTCCGTAATTATGGGCATGGAAAAGGTGTCCGCCCCTTTCCTGATTCTCCATGGCATGGAGGATCTCCGCTGCCCGGTCGAAGGCGCCCATCAGCTGTTTGTAGCACTGCGCGATTCTCACTCCCCCGACTTCCCCGTTCGGATGATTCTTTATCCGCACACAGCCCATCATCAGCCCACCGAGCCGCGCCAGTTGCAGCATTATTACAGAACCATGCTGGAATGGTTCCGCACCTACCTGTAAAAGAAAATGCAGGGCTGATTTGGAAAATGACAGTGAAAGGACAGTGAAGCACATGTTTCTCGAACGTATTTCCTATCCTGAGGTAGAATCCTATCTGCGCACAAGCCAGACCATCCTGCTTCCCGTCGGAAGCCTTGAAAACCACGGGAAGCATATGCCCCTGGGCACGGACACGCTGATCCCGGAGCATCTGTGCACCCTCCTGGATGCACGCTTTCCGGAGCTGCTCATTGCCCCTCCGCTGCATTATGGGGCAACAGAAGACCTGCGCGGCTTTCCCGGCACTGTTTCCATCGGCGTGGAAGGACTGCGCATGATGCTGACCCTGATTCTGGACCAGCTGTTTGATTATGGCTTCCGCCGCTTCATCATCCTCAACGGGCACGGCGGAAACAGCAAGTCCATTGATCTCGTCGGCCAGCACCTGTACCGGCGCGGTGCCTATCTGGCCTGTCTGAACTGGTGGCTGATCGCCGGCCAGCTGCGCCCCGAATGGAAAGGCGGGCACGGCGGGGGTGAGGAGACGGCTGCCATTCTTGCCGTCGATCCTTCCCTGGTGCACCGGGAGTTCATGGACCTTCCCGAAAATATGCGCAATGATGTCTCTGACGAGCTTCCCTCCTACAGCTGGACCAGTGTCCTGTTCCAGGGAGCTTCTGTCACGATTCCGCGTCCTGTCGCCTCCATCACGGACAACGGCTGGCTGGCCCACGGTATGGGAGACGACGCGCCATCCCGTGCAACGGAAGAAATGGGCAGGGAAATGATGGATGTCATGTGCAGTTATATCCGTGATTTTGCGCTGGCCTTTGGGCGTGCTCCGCTGCCTGCAGCAGAGAAATAAGCCTCTGCGGTCCCTTCAGCAGTTTTCCCTTTGACCCTATCAAATCTTTTCGATTCGGGAGGCCGCCATGTACGAACTTGTCCAGGTCGGAACACATACCTACTATATTCAGAGTCCAGCCAAGATCGGTCTTGTTGTACTCAAAGAAAACAGCATATGCCTCATTGACAGCGGAAACGACAAATCCGCCGGCAGAAAAATTCGCCAGATTCTTGACGCCAATCACTGGCTGCTCAAGGCGATCTACAATACCCACTCCCATGCCGATCATATCGGGGGCAATCAGTATCTCGCTGCCCAGACCGGCTGCAGCATTTATGCGTCGGGGATCGACTGCGCCTTCACACAGCACCCGCTGCTTGAGCCCTGTTTTCTCTATGGCGGATGCCCTCCGGAGGATCTCAGACACAAGTTTCTCATGGCCCAGGAAAGTCCGGCTCAGCCGCTGACCCCCGATGTCCTGCCGGGAGGCTTTGAGATCATTTCCCTTCCCGGCCACTGCTTTGACATGGTGGGCTTCCGCACACCGGATGATGTGGTGTTCCTTGCCGACTGTCTGTCCAGCCGTGAGACGCTCGACAAGTACGGGATTGGCTACACCTATGATCCCGCCGCCTGCCTGCAGACGCTGGAGCGTGTCAGAACCATGCAGGCTGCCCTTTTTGTCCCCTCCCATGCAGAGGCCTGCGAAGAGATCGCGCCGCTTGCAGATTACAATATCCTGAAAATCCATGAAACAGCCGACAGGATCACCGAACTGTGCTGCGAGGCGGTCTGTTTTGAGCAGCTCCTCCAGAAAGTGTTCGCCGCCTTTGGCCTCACCATGAATTTTGAACAGTATGTGCTCATCGGCAGCACGCTCCGTTCTTACCTGACCTGGCTCAGAGAGACCGGACGCGTGGAAGCAGCATTTGAAAACAATCTGCTGCTCTGGAAAAAAGTGTAACCCTGCTCACGCAGTCCGAAAGGAGAAAGACTGTATGGAGAAACGCTTTGAAAACAAGGTGGTTGTCATCACCGGCGGCGCACACGGCATCGGCCTGGCCACAGCCCGTGCCTTCCAGAGGGAAGGCGCTGTCATACGCATCATTGACTCACAGCCGGGCAATTGGTTTGTCGGGGATATATCTGATCGGGAGACACTGGAGCGGTTTGCTTCCGAAGTCATTTTGGCACACGGACACGTCGATGTGCTGATCAACAACGCACCCCCGCCTATGCGGGGCATAGAAAACTGCTCCTATGAACAGTTTGAGAAAGCGCTGAACATCGGCGTGACTGCGCCGTTCTATCTGACCAAGCTCTTTCTTCCTGCTTTTTCCGAAGGCGCTTCCGTCATCAATCTCTCCTCCTCGCGGGACCGTATGAGCCAGCCCCAGACCGAGAGCTACACGGCAGCAAAGGGCGGCATTGCAGCGCTGACCCATGCACTTGCAGTCAGTCTGTCCGGAAGAGTGCGCGTCAACAGCATTTCTCCCGGCTGGATTGATACTACCGGAACCGAATATACCGGATCGGATGCTATCCAGCAGCCGGCCGGGCGTGTCGGCAAACCGGAGGACATCGCCGAGTTGATCCTGTTTCTCGCAAGCGACCGGGCAGGGTTTATCACCGGCGAAAATATCTGTGTGGACGGCGGCATGACCCGAATGATGATTTATCACGGTGATCATGGATGGCAGTATCAGCCGGACGCCCCTGCATCACCGCAGTGAAGCCGCATCCGTTTAAAGATATGACATCGATCAATGGAAAAGGCGGAACAAAGCACATTGTCTTTGTCCCGCCTTTTCCATATGCAGCTTACAAATCCAGCGTATCGATCACCTGCACGCCGAGGGAGCGCAGATGTTCCTGTGCTGTGACATATTTTTCCTTCCACGTCAGCATCTCCGGCCAGTGTGCATCGATGCCCACAATGCCTGTATTGCCGTGCTCAGCGGCCACTTTCCAGAAAGCATCGTGCGGATAACCCAGGCCGTGTGTTCTCTGTGTATCCCTGTAATAGCTTCCCAGCAGATTGTACTCCAGAGGCATATTCAGCCGTCTGGCCTCCCGGCAGATGGCTTCTGCCATCTTCATGCACGCATCATCCACCTGCGGATAATCAGACCAGGCGACCTCCGGATGCGCCAGATAGGTAAACAATCCGCTCTCCATGCCCTGAAGAGTCGATTCGGTGTAGCGTTTCAGATCATCTTCTGTCTGGCTCCGCATATAGAAGTGTCCGGCCTCATCCTCCTGCGACACATGATTGCCGAGGATGAGATAATCCAGCTGATACTTTTCCTTCATTTCTCTGAGCCAGGCATAATACTGCGGGAACGGTTCACATTCAAGTCCGATGAAAATATCGATCTGACCGCTGTACTTTTCCTTCAGCGCACGGATCGACCGGACATAATCCCCCAGTTCCTCTGCATCCATCCGGATCCGGCTGACATACCCATTGGCATACGGCCACGGCGTATGATCCGTAAACCCCAGGGCACCATATCCCTGCTCAATGGCCGTCAGCACATACTCTTCATCGGTTCCGGATGCATGCTTGCATCTGGTTGTGTGGGTGTGATAATTTCTCATAACTGTTTCCATCGCTTTTCCTCCGCCGGACATGTTTCGCCCGGCCCTGCAGGCAGAGTTTTTTTCTGAAGACATGTCCCTGCCCGGGACGTAACGATAGCACAATCCACCACCAGCGTCAATTTCATTTTCAGTGCCTGTACGCTTCCGCAGGACTCGTGACTTCCACCAGCCTGAAGCCTGACCAGACTTTCATGAACAAAAGAAGCGCTGCCTCTCCTTTCGGGGAGGCAGCGTCGAACCGAATTCAGATAGTCCGGCATGCTGCTGCGCTTTTCGCACAGGCATTTCCATTACATCAGTTTACGGAACATTTCCTCGAACTGTTCGAGCGTTGCAGGACGCGGATTGCCGGGTGCGCAGGCATCAGCCGCAGCAGACTGGCACAGGAAAGGCAGATCCTCTTCCTTGAGTTTGTCCAGCTTGGTCGGGATACCCACATCGATGGACAGCTGACGGACTGCGTCCACAGCCGCCTTGCGATAGGCAGCCTGATCCATGCCTTCGGTGTTCACGCCCAGAGCTTCAGCAATCGCCTTGAACTTTTCGCCGGTGTACTCAGCGTTGAATTCCATCACGATCGGCAGCATCATAGCGCAGGCAACACCATGGGGCGTGTCATAGACAGCACCGAGGGTGTGCGCCATGGAATGAGCGATGCCCAGGCCGACATTGGAGTAAGCCATAGCGGTCACATACTGAGCCAGAGCCATGCCTTCACGTCCGTCAGGATCGTTGGCAACAGCCTTGCGCAGGTTGGCACCGATCAGCTTGATGGCTTCCAGGTTCAGGCAGTCAGCCAGTTCCCAGGCAGCCGCAGTGGTGTAGCCTTCAATCGCATGGGTCAGAGCGTCCATACCGGTGGAAGCAGTCAGGCCCTTGGGCATGGAAGCCATCATGTCGGGATCAACCACGGCCACATCCGGGATGTCGTTCGGGTCAACACACACGAACTTGCGCTTCTTCTCAACATCGGTGATGACGTAGTTGATCGTGGATTCAGCGCCCGTACCGCCGGTGGTCGGAACTGCAATGGTGAACACTGTACGGTTCTTGGTCGGTGCAACACCTTCCAGGGAACGAATGTCAGCAAATTCAGGATTGTTGACAACAATGCCGATGCCCTTGCCGGTATCCATGGAGGAGCCGCCGCCGATGGTGATCATGAAGTCAGCACCGGATTCCTTGTAGGCCTTGACGCCGTTCTGCACATTTTCAATCGTGGGGTTCGGCTTGATATCGGTATACAGCGTATAAGCCACGCCGTTTTTCTCGAGAAGATCCGTCACTTTGGCGGTCACGCCAAACTTCACAAGATCAGGGTCAGAAGCAACAAACGCCTTTTTGAAGCCTTTTGCAGCGATGATGCCCGGGATCTCATTGATGGCACCATGTCCATGATAGGAAGTACCGTTGAGAACAAAACGATTCACACCCATAGGAAAGACCTCCCATATTCTGTAATCTGGATATGCATGCAGCGCATGAATAAAACGGCTCTGATGTCCTATTTGTATGCATTGCACCTGCAGCATTCGTTAAAATACTATCATATTCGCCATTCATTTGCAATCACTAACATTTCCAGAGTTGTCCTTAGTGAAGGTTTTCTTCCGCGTAGAAATACAAAATCTCCCCGTTTCAGTCCTTGACACTTGCGGAGCAGACGGATACACTTTTCTCGGTTTCTCGTTTTCTTATTTACGTGGAACGAAGGGGGGAAAGCAGAGAGCATTCTCTGCAGTTTTTCATGATTATTCCGAATCATTTTGAAAATCTTCATGTACTCCATGAAAACACCATGCCCAACCGAGCCTACTACATTCCAGCATCTGCTCCCATGGCGGACCCGGTCATGCACCGTGAAACATCCGACCGCTTTCAGCTGCTCTCAGGAACCTGGCAGTTCAAGCTCTACGAATCTCCGGATGCAGTGGAACCCTTCCAGACAGGAGAACTTCCCGATGGTTTCCGTCCTCTCCCGGTGCCTTCGTGCTGGCAGAACCATGGCTATGACCATCACCAGTACACCAACGTCCGCTATCCCTTCCCCTGCGACCCGCCCTACGTACCACATCTGAATCCCAGCGGCGCTTACCGCAGAACCTTTACCTATCAGGCCGATCCGGCAGCTCCCCGCGCCTATCTCGTATTTGAAGGCGTAGACAGCTGCTTTTATGTGTGGATCAACGGAACCTATGTCGGTTACAGCCAGGTTTCCCACTCCACCAGTGAATTTGATATCACCTCCGTTGTCCATGAAGGCGAGAACGAGATTGCTGTTCTGGTCCTTAAGTGGTGTGACGGAAGCTATATGGAAGACCAGGATAAATTCCGCATGAGCGGTATTTTCCGGGATGTCTATCTTCTCAAGCGTCCAGCCGAGGGCATTGCCGATTACTTTGTCCATCCTTCCATTGACGGCCGCGTAACAGTCGATGTGACTTTCCGCGGTGCATCCGTTCCCGTCCATGCCGTCGTCACCGATGCAGAAGGCAATACGGCTGCAGAGGCAGACGGCACAGATTCTCTTGCCCTGAAGATCGACGCGCCCGTGCTCTGGAATCCGGAGCATCCCTACCTTTATACCCTGACGCTCGCCTGCTGCGGCGAAGTCATCACTGAGATGGTCGGCCTCCGTTCCATCCGTGTTCATGACGGGATTGTGGAGCTCAATGAGCGGCCCTTTCTCTTCCGCGGCGTCAACCGTCACGACAGCGATCCTGTCACCGGGTTTACCATTTCCCTTGACCAGATGCTCCGTGACCTGACTGTGATGCGGGAATACAATGTCAACGCCATCCGCACCAGCCACTATCCCAATGATCCGCGTTTTACCCAGCTCTGTGACCGCTATGGTTTCATGGTGGTCGGAGAGGCGGATAACGAAAGCCACGGCATGGGACCTGCCTATCTCTCCCAGGAACAGAAACGCCAGGGCATCGAATCCCATAAAATCTGGAACCGCGGCATTGCCAATAACCCCGAATGGACTGAGGCAACCTGTGACCGCGTTCAGCGCTCGGTCACCCGCGACAAAAACAGGCCGTCGGTTGTCATCTGGTCCATGGGCAACGAGTGCGCCTATGGCTGCACCTTCGAAGCCGCGCTCCGCTGGACGAAAGAATACGATCCGAGCCGTCTGACACACTATGAAGCTGCCCGCTATACCGAAAATCCGGCCAGCCATTCCTATGAGGACCTGGATCTGTACAGCCGCATGTATCCCTCTCTGGAGGAAATCCGCCAGTATTATGAAGGCACGCCGGATGGCAGCCCGATCGATTATTTTGCCTACACATCCAAGAAACCTTACATTCTCTGTGAGTACAGCCACGCCATGGGCAACGGTCCCGGAGACATGGAAGAATATCATGAGCTCATGGAGCGCTATCCCGGTTTCTGCGGCGGCTTTATCTGGGAATGGTGTGACCATGCCATCGATGAGGGCGTGCTGGAAGACGGACGTCACCGCTATCTGTACGGCGGCGACCATGGGGAGTTCCCGCATGACGGCAACTTCTGCATGGACGGTCTTGTCTATCCGGACCGCCGCCCGCACACCGGACTGAAGGAACTCTGGGAAGTCAACCGTCCCATCCGGGCCTCCTTTGACGGAAAAGACACCTTTACATTCCGCAACTGCATGGACTTTACCGACATCAACGGTCAGATCAAGTGCGTAGCCCATCTCACGGTGAATGATCGCGAAGTCATTGAGGAGCCGGTCATACTGCCCGATATCCCTGTCGGCCAGTCTGCCGAGATTCAGTGGACCAGCCGCACACGCCTCGTCGGAAGATGCTATGTCCGCTTTGTCTACATCCTCAAGCAGGATCTTCCGCTGCTCCGCCGCGGACATGTCCTCGGCTTTGATGAGTTCGAACTGCCCGGCGCAGAAAAAGTTCCCGCCGCTGTGCACTCTTCTGCACCTGCCCCTGAGATTTCTGACGAAGGACGCTTCCTGACAATCTCCGGCCGCCGCTTTTCCTATCGCTTCGACACAGCCACAGGCCTCTTTGCTGCCATCACGTATGCCGGCCATCGTCTGCTCGATCATCCCATGGACTGGCAGGTCTGGCGTGCCCCGACGGACAACGACCGGAATATCCGTCACGAATGGGAAGCCGCCGGTTTCCACCGCATTCAGCCCTTCGCCTCTGAAACCACCCATGCTGTTGAAGACGGGAGAGCCGTGATCCGCACTGCGGTCACCCTTGCCTGTCCCAGCCAGCTTCCGCTTCTGAAGATGGAAGTCACCTGGACTATCCATGGTGACGGAGCGCTGAACTGTTCTGTTGACGCAAGGCGCGATCCGAGAGTGGATTTCCCCATGCTCCCGCGTTTCGGCGTGCGCCTGATGCTGCCCGATGCCATGTGGAAGACAATTTATTCCGGCATGGGACCGCAGGAATCCTATGTGGATAAACATCATGCCGCCTATCACGGAACCTTCTGCACTGACCGGAATGACCTGCATGAGGATTACCTCAAGCCGCAGGAGAACGGAAGCCATTATGATGTTTCCTCGGTCTCCGTCTCCGGTGAAGGCGTATCCCTGCGCGCGGTGAGCGATGTCCCCTTCTCGTTCAATGTGTCTCCCTATACCAAGGAAGAACTCACCGAGAAAGCGCACGCATTTGAACTTGTACCCTGCGGCAGCACGGTACTGAGCCTGGATTACAAGCAGAACGGTATTGGTTCCAACTCTTGCGGTCCTGCTCTGCTGAAGAAATACCGCTTTGACGAGTCTTCCTTCACCTTCTGCTTCACACTGATCCCGGAAACCACCTGATGTTTCGGACCGGAAGACTTAAACCTGTCATCGCATCATAAAACAACGGCCAGCGCCTGCCCCGGCGCCGGCCGTTGTTTTATGATGGATTGTCTGGCTGAATGCGAAGAAACAGCCGCGCACTGTAAAACTCCATTCCGATTTCATCCAGATAGAAATGCAGAACAGCCCGTGCATTGCGCGCCGCTGCAGTAAGCACCAGAACCTGTGCCTGGTCTCTGATGCTTTCCCGGACAAAATGCATGATCGCCTTTCCGATGCCCTTTGACCGTTCGGAGGGAATCACATAAAGTTCGCTCACTTCAAACAGCTGTGTTCCCTTCGGATAGGCTGAACATCCCTTCTCCTCGGTCTCCGTATGTCCCAGAAGATAGCCCAGGATCTGCCCGCCTTCACGTGCCAGAAACACCCGCTCTCCCTTCAGGTCCTCCCAGGTGTTCCTGCGGTATCCCCAGCAGCTGTTTTCCTGCTCCCAGTCCTCTGAAAAGCGGATCAGCGCATCCACAATGTCCTCTGTCCAGACAGCCTCTTCGATGATCACCTGTTCCACACTTCCTCCCTGTATCCCCGCAGCCAGGCATCCTGCGGATCCTTTCTGAAGGTCTCCAGAGCCTCAGCATACCTGACTCTGATTTCTGAGAGACGCCCGTATCCACGGATGTATGGATCAATGCATCGCTTTTTCGCCTGGATATTCCTCCACGTGTCCCCTTGACCCGGTGCGTCCGCTCTCTCCATGCGGTTCAGACCGCAGTACCAATTCCACTGCGCCGCTGTCTCCGGTGAGGACGCGAGAAGTGCCGTGATGCACTCCTCTGTTCCATGGAGGTCTTTCTCGGCAATTCTCCCGCTCCGGACCGCTTTTGCCACAATCTCTGAGAGCATCTGCATTGAATACCTGTCCTCGTCCGACACATACACCTTGGAACACTTAAGGGACAGGAAGCCAAACGATTCCGCACAGTCAGCATCTGAAAAGACGAGTTCTTCCCTTCCGTCCTCCGTCCTGGCAGTCTGAATATCTGCATAGATCGCCTCAATCTCCCCAAGCGATGCAAACCCGTAGAAATACAGATTCCCCAGGGTATATTCCAGGCGGTCTGCGCACAGACGCGGTGAATCATTGTCCGCAATCGGATAGAGATGGTAATCCGATACCTGTTCTGTTCTCAATCCGAATCTGTGCAGGACATCCTGCATTTCCGTGGATTGCGCAATCATCTCCCCGGTGCCGGCCTCTGTGGCTTCCTGGGTGAGGTAATCCCCCTTCATAAAGTCGATCACATGGGCGAATACCGGTGTGGCCACATCATGCAGAAGCCCCGCCATCGCCTGCGCTTGATTTCCTGTATGCTTCCACACAATCATGCCCACCCCCAGCGAGTGCAAAAGCCGGGTATACTGTTTTCCGCGGGCAAAACGCGGGAAGGAGGTGTATTCACATCCGCAGTTCATGCCGATGTGTCCAAGGCGCCGCATCAGGCCGGTTTCCGCCGCCCGGATCAGAAAGTCCGGTACTTCGCATCCATGCGGTCCGGCATAGACCTTCATCAGTGCATATTCAGGTATCATTGCTGCCTTCCTTTTAAAAACGGCCGGCTCTTTGTTTCAGAGAACCGGCCTGTTTGTGTTTAATTTTCCCGGACCATCTCATAGCGCATAACAACGGTGCCGTCTTCATATGCCTCGCTCGAAAGCAGTTTGGCCGTTTTCATCTGCGTGCAGGCAAACAGCGGTTTGTCTTTCGGTCCCGCAAGGACAGGCGCCTGCACCAGGCAGATTTCATCCACGAGATCTTCCCTGAGAAAAGAAGCATTCAGTTCGCTTCCGCCTTCCAGCAGGAGAAGTGAAATGCCGAACCGATCCCTGAGCTTGTCGAGTGCTTCTGATACCGTATCCGCAATCAGATAAGAAACTCCCAGTTCTCTGAGATAGGCAAGGCAGGGCTTGGGGGCATCGCCTGTAACCACTTCGATCACATGCGCGCCGTTGTATCCCGGATCATCATCCTGAATCGTACTGGATTTCCAGCCGATTCGACCCTTGTGATCAAATGAGACCGCATAAAACTCGGCATGCTTGTCCGCAATATAATCTCCCGGCGGAACCACGGCGTCAACATAAGGAGCCAGGTCCGGATACTCATCATCCATGAAGCTCTGTTCCATTGTCAGCCGGCCGCACGCAAACGCATCTGCATGGAACTCCCTGTGCAGATCGTTATAATGCGTTTTCGCAGCCTGCGCCTGCGGAGACTGCAGGAACGAGCCCGTCACCTTGCCGTCAAGCGATGTCAGCATATGACAGATAATTCTGGGCCGATTCATAATATCTCTCCTCATGCTTAAGATATTCACAGACTTCCTGACGGCTGCATCCGGTATGCACGCCTCAGAACCAGTCATGCTTTTTAAAGTACCAGATGCTCAGGATCGCCACCACAACGGAAACAATAATGATGAGCGGATATCCCCAGGGAACCTGAATCAGGGGCATGTTGGTAAAGTTCATGCCATACCATCCTGCAATCAGTGTCAGTGGGAGGAAGATCGTGCTGACCGCGGTCAGCACACCCATCAGATGGTTCTGTTTATCCTGCTGCTGTGACTGATACAGTTCCCTGACCTGTACCGTATGTTCCCGCACACCGGCGGCAACATCCTCCAGGCGCATGATGCGCTTGGTAAACAGTTCAAAATAGCGGATGCGGCCTTTTTTGAAGAAGCCGTTTTCATTTTCAACCAATTCCTGACCCAGATCGGTCAGCTGCTCATAGTGTACGCGCAGCGTCTTTAAATCATTGCGCATATCAATGATCTGCTCCATCTTTCCATCGAGGTCCCCTCCGAGGATTTCATCCTCCATGATGCTGAGCTTCTCCTCGCGGTCTTCAAGCAGTGCCAGATCCGACCGAATGATGGATTCCAGAAAATCATACAGAAAGCGTTCGAGAGACGGACTTTTCCATCGCTTGCTCTGCGCGATGCCCTGGACCAGCTGTTCCGCCCCGTTTCCTTCATCGATGAAAACAATCCCCTTCTCATCCATGGCAAACCCGAATGTCACAGGATCGTCCGTCAGCGCATCGCGCTGCGGAATGGAGAATGAACCTGTCAGAGAATCCATGTTGACTTCCGCTTTTGTCATGCCCAGATCGTAGCTGATTTCCATGTCAATGCCCATGGAAAATCTCTCCTTGTCTGTATTCCACTCAGCCGGTGACAAAATGCAGACATAGTTCTCCTGGGCAGTAAAAAGATCTTCCGGTGAAACTGGAAAAAGCTGCTCTCTGAGCAGATAGCACTGCATGTATTCCTTCCCCTCCTGCGAAACAATACGGGTATTTTACCATACTCTCATGCAAGATGGAAGAGTCAGCAGGGCACCCTTCTCGACCGGTCCGGTTTCTGTATGATATACTATGGTTATCAGGAATCCACCTGCGCACCGTACAGGGGCACATGGTTCCATTTCCCTGCCGATCGGCCGGCGTACAGCGTTCTTTGACCCATTCCCAATGACTGCATGGAGGAACTGATATGAGCTGGACAAAAACAGCAATCCATGATCTTCTCATCCGTCAGAAAGCATTCTTTCAGACCGGGAAAACCCTTTCCATCCCTTTCCGCATGGAAATGCTTCGAAAACTCCGGGAAGCCGTGATCTCTCATGAACAGGATCTGACCGATGCGCTCGAAAAGGATCTTGGCAGAAACCCTGCGGAAGGTTATTTCTGTGATGTGGGCACGATTGTTCTGGAAATCAATGAAATCCTGCACGGTCTGGGCCGGTGGGCACGGCCTGAGATGCACTTCAGCGGGCTGGTCTGTTTTCCCAGTCTGATCACCAGAGTCTATAAGCTTCCCTATGGCCAGACACTGATTATCAGTCCGTTCAACTTCCCTTTCCTGCTCTCTCTCGGGCCTCTGGCTGCCAGCATTTCCGGCGGCAACACGGCGATCATCAAGGCCAGTTCCAAATCAGGCCATTCCACCGCTGTTCTCAGCCGCATGATCTCTGAGACCTTTCCGCCGGAATATATTGCCGTCATTGACGGCGGCCATGATGTTGCTGACCTCTGCCTTCAGGAGCGGTTTGACAAGATCTTTTACACCGGTTCCCCTTCCGTTGCCAGGCATGTTCTCCAGGAAGCCGCCCGAAATCTGACGCCTGTCGCCCTCGAGCTCGGGGGTGAGACCGGCAACTGGTGCGTCGTGCGCAGGGATGCCGATCTGCGGGATGCTGCGCGCAAGATCGCCTTTTTCAAGCTCCTCAACGCCGGACAGATCTGTATCAACATCAATCAGGTGGCTGTTGCCCGTGAAGTCGCCGACTCCTTTGTTGAACTCCTGAAAGCAGAATTTGCCCGTCAGATCGGGAGTGATGCCCTCTCCCATCCCGAGTACCCGCATCTCATTTCCGAAAGTGCCTATGACAAGTGTGCCGAAGAGGCCGAAGCCTATCGCGGCCGGATTGTGTACGGTGGACAGGGTCGGCGTGAGACTCTTCAGTACCAGCCGACCGTCATCTATCCGGTCCAGGCAGATGAACCGATTGTGATGCATGAATTGTTCTGTCCGCTTCTGCCGGTTGTCCCGTTCGATGACAACCGGATCGATGAACTCATGCAGCTCATCGCAGGCCGCGAGCACCCGCTCGCGCTCTATCTCTTCACCAAGAACAAGCGCTGGGCCCATGCGGTCATGCGCTCCCAGCAGTACGGGGGCGGCTGCATCAATGAAGTCTGTCTCCATCTGATGGTCAAGGGCGTGCCATTCAATGGGACCGGGCATTCCGGCATGGGCGCCTACCACGGTCAGTGGGGGTTCCGTGAGTTTACCCATCCTTCCACCGTGCTCACCGGGTCTTCGCACTTCAATCTGCCGCTTCGCGAGCATCCATTTACCCGAGCGAAAAACCGCCTGATCCGCCTGTTCGAACGGTAAAGCGGCCGCAGCAGGGCATACAGAAAAAACGGAACAGCTTTCCGGCTGCATTGTACAGACCGGCAGGCTGTTCTGTTTTTCTTTCATGCGCTTTCTTCAGTATTTGTTGTGCACTTTTTCAATAAAGCAGAGCAGGTCTCTGACCGCCAGCGTCCTTCCATCGTCGAGAACGGCTTTCCCGTTCATCCTTCCGAATACCTGATGCTGATCGGATACAATCACTTTGAAATCCATTTTCGCACTCCGGTCCAGGGTGGGCGTGAAGGTCATTTCAAAGCGTCCGCCTGACTCATGAATTTCCCATGGTTCCATATACCTCGGGCTTTTCATATCCAGAAGACTTACATCGCCGGGAATTCGGATTTCCACGTCATCCAGCTTATGCGCCCTGCCGTTGCAGAAAATGATATTTTCCGTGGCAGCCTGCGTGTTGCCGAACCCATATCCAATGTTAAAGCCAAACATGCAGCCATCGGCATACCCGTTTCCACTGCCCCAGTACCAGGTGTTATCGTATGTCCACACACCGCGCCCCCAGTCGAGGGTGCCGAAATCCGTATCCGGATGCAGCGTGAACGTCTCATCCCCATAGGTGATGGTGCCGGAAGCCCGCATGCAGTTGATTTTCTGGTTGTAATAGAATGCATGCTTCCTGTCAAAAGGGGTTGCAATCACCATGGTATCCATGACCGGTTCTTCCAGCTGAATATCAGCTTCCAGTTTCTTTCCCTCATGAAAGTCCCGGAATGTCCCCTGGATCATCCTGCACCGTTTCTTTTTCCGGTACGCAAGGGAGAGCTTTCTGTCCCTGTACAGCACGTCTCCCTCCGACGAGGAGGGCGGCAGGTGAAGTTTTCCCATGGGAAACAGATTGAGGATGGTCGAGGTATGCTCTGAGGCGGGTGCATCCGGAAACAGGATGGAACAGGACTGCAGCCCGACATACCCGTCATCAGAGATGGTAAACGCCGCAGCAAAACTCCTGTCACCATACGGTTTCCCGTCATGAATCACAAGATAATAATCCCATTCCTTGATCCGCATGCGCGGTGCCTGAATCCTGTCCCGTCTGTATGTCCACACCTGTTTTCTCGCCCAGCCAGGCTCTGCGATTTCTCCCTGATCGTTCAGAAGAAACTGCTCAGTTGTCACTTCATGATTTCTCATCACAGGAGACCTCCGGATATATGATTTTTTCCGCTGGGTGTATTCTGCGCTTCATTTTCGGCTGTGTCAACAGATAGTTTTTCCAAAAGCAGGCGGTCTGAATTGACTCAGCATTCCTTTCTTTATATAATAGCATCAGCAATAGAACCAGATTACAACAGCATGACCCCCCCTCTCTCTGACAAAGGAGGTTTCTCTCTATGAAAAAAAGCATATTCTGTATCCTGCTGGCTCTGAGTTTTCTTTTCATTCTCAGTGCATCAGCTGCTCCGGAAGATTTTCTCATCAATTATGCCAATACCGGTATCCGTGATTATACCGGTTCCGGCGGCGAGGTCAGCGTTCCGGGAGAACTCGAAGGGTATCCCATGTATACGCTGGCCATGGGCACATTCAAGGATGCGGATGGAGTCACCGATCTGACCATTGAATCCCCGATTCATACCCTGGACAGCGGTGTCATTGATTTTCTCAGGACACTGACCCGCATCCAGCTGCCGGATTCTCTGCAGATCATCAACAATTTCAATTTTCGCGAGTGCGACAGTCTCGAATCGGTGACAGTACCTGCCGCTGTCCGCTTTGTTGGCCGGTCCTGCTTTGCCTACTGTGACACACTGCAGTCCGTCACTTTCCTTGGCGATGTCCCGTTCTTTGATGAACAATGCTTTGAAAAACTTCCCAACAGCTTTGTCTGCTATGTTCCTGATGATCTGGTGGACGCCTATCGCGCGGTGCTTCCCGAAAGCATTTCCGTTCAGAGTTCCGGGAACCCCGCGCAGAAAATCGATTTCACAGCCCCGGAATCCGCTTTTGATTTTGATTCAGCGACCGGAACCCTGCTGAAATACAACGAACACGCGCCGGTCGTTGAAATCCCGCAGACCATCGGCGGTGTACAGGTCCTGACCATCGGGGAAGACTGCTTTGCCTATCTGGGCAGAATCTGCTATGTCATCATCCCGGACGGCGTGGAACGCATCGGGGACGGGGCCTTTGCTCAGGACTCCAGACTGGTTTATGTGTCCTGCCCGGATTCACTCACTGAAATCGGAAACCGGGCCTTTACAGGAGCCTTCAAAGGCCCGTATTTCCGCTGGAGCAGCAATCTGAAGACCATCGGGGATGAAGCGTTTTCCTACTGTTCTTTTGGCAACGGTGGTTTTGTTCTGCCCGAAGGCCTTGAATCGATCGGAAAGGAAGCCTTCCGGAGCATCGATGCAGCTCCGGTCTCCCTGCCTTCCACACTGCAGCATCTGGGTGAACGCGCCTTTGCCGACTCCGGCATTCCCTCTGTTTTCCTTGGTGCACACAGCATGATTGATATTGCCCCGGATGCCTTTACCAACACGTTCTCCCTGAAGCGTTTTACCGTTTCCTCAGACTGTCCGATGGATGTCTACGAGGAGTACCGGGATTTTCTTGCCGCTCATGAAGGATTGAGCGTTTCCTTCAAAGATCCGGAAGGCGCAGAATTTATCACCGGCAAATACCAGTATCTGCTTGGAGACGATCAGCTGTATTATCTGGCCAGCTATGGCGGCACACAGGAAAACCTGATGACCCACTACTATATCAACGGCGGGGCGTCAGGCTCTGTGCCTGTGGCGGGTCTCGGCGACGGGGTGTTCAAGGGAAATCAGACCATCAGGAATTTCTGGGTCACCCGTTCCCTCACCTTCAAAAAGATCGGCAGTGAAGCGTTTGCCGACTCCACGCTTGAATCAATCGATCTGTTCCAGACCGTGGAAGAAATCGGTGCCGGTGCTTTCCGCAACTGCACAAATCTGACGGAGATCACCCTTCCCGCATCACTTCGTTCTATCGGCGAAGGCGCGTTTGACGGCTGCGACCATCTTGAGAAAGTCCATGTGCAGTGCGATGTTTCCCTGATTACGCCTGACACGTTCGGCCAATGCGCTCTTCTTCAGGAATATCCATACGGCGTGAGGCTGCCTGAGAATGCCTCTTCGGAAGACGTCGCCTATCTCAGCAGTGCGATGGGCGTTGCCCCTGAAAAGCCGCTTCGCCGCGAGGGCGAACCTGACCCGGAACCGGACCCGATTGCCATGCCGTTTGAGGCGACGGATCCTTCCCTCTTCCGCGTGGACAGGGAGACCGGTGCGCTCATCGAATATACCGGCAAGCTGGCCGATGTGGTTGTCCCGCGCGAAATCGACGGCGTCACCGTAAAGAGCATCAGCAGTCGCGCATTCAGTTCCTGTCTGGACTATACCAATACGGGTGTGGTCACCAATATAACGTCCTGGACGCATCTTCGTTCCGTGGTTCTTCCTGAAACAGTGACACATATTGACGACAGTGCCTTCAAGTACTGCCAGCAGCTCGAAACGTTTGTCTGCTACGGACCGCTGGAGAGTACGGGCCGCAGCACTTTCTCCTGGTGCACATCCCTGAAGGATGCCATCTTTGTCAACGGCGTCGGCGCTGTGGACCACTATGCCTTTGAGCTGACTTCCTCCCTGCGCACCTTCTATACGCCGAATGCCCTTTCCTCGATCGGTATGAATGCCTTCTCCCACAGCGGGATTGAGCAGCTGCGCGTCGATGCGGTCAGCCTGGGAGACGGTGCATTCCTCAACTGCGAGCAGCTCAGGGAACTCCATTTCACAAAATCTGTGCAGCAGCTCGGGAACGGTGTCCTCAGCAAATGCTCTGCACTGTCCCTGCTCTGTCTTGAAAACACGGACCTGTCGTTCATTCCTTCCGGCGGTTTCATCATGCAGGCCGCCCCGGAACTGACGGTCCGCATTCCTGCAGAAGCGGATGAACAGGCCGAAAAGATCGCTTCCAGAGTCCTGCTGTGGGGTTCACAATCCACAGCCACGGTTGTCCGGGAAGACTGTGCATATGAACCTGTTATGCCGGATATCGATGCGATCCTGGCCGGATATAAAGCCAACCCGTATATTCAGCCCACACCTGAACCCACTCCGGGGCCTCAGCCTGTCGGCAGCGCAGGTCTCCCCTATCTCGGCACCTGGAAATCCTCTACGGCCACCCTGGGCGGTACCACTGCCAACGCAGCCGACTTGGGAATGGCTCTGACGCTGATTCTCAATAAAGACGGAACATGCATCGCCACATATAACGGAAAAGTATCTTCGACAAATACTTCGGTCTGGAGCGTAACCAGTGAAGGTGCCGTCATCGATGGGTCAGTATTTGTTCTTGCTGAAGATGGTACGCTTTCTGCTAACATTGCCGGCATGATCCTGACCCTGGTCCGCCAGGAAAGCAGTTCGATTCCTGCCGTATCCGCCCCGGGCGAGGCCGGTACTCCGTATATCGGAACCTGGAAGGTGAACACCGTCACCATGGGTGACACGACATACAATGCATCAGACCTGGGACTCTCCGTTACCATGACGATACATCCCGATGGAACCTGCTCCTCCACTGATCCTGAAACCGGTGAGGAAACGACAGGCGTATGGAGTCTGACAGAAGGCGGCGCAATCATCGACGGCCAGCCTGTATCCCTCCAGGAAGATGGTTCCCTGCTTGCTGAAGGCGACGGCATGAGCACGACGCTTGTGCGTGCAGACAGTGCACAGCCTGCAGCCCCTTCCACCCCTGAAAACGGAAACGACGCCTACGTCGGCACCTGGCATGTGTCCACCGTCACCCTGGACGGCACGACATACAATGCCGCAGATCTCGGTCTTTCCGTCACCATGACCATCAATCCGGACGGAACCTGCTCTGCCACCGATCCTGAAACAGGTGAGGAAACGCCGGGCGTATGGAGCATAACCGAAGACGGCGCAATCATCGATGGACAGCCGGTTTCTCTTCAGGAAGACGGAACCCTCCTCGCTGAAGGCGACGGCATGAGCATGACGCTTGTATGCGCAGGCAGTGCACAGCCGGCAGCTCCTTCTGCCCCCGGAGAGGAAGCCGCTGTCTACTTCGGCACATGGAAAGCCACAGAAATCCACATCGGGGACAACACCTATTCCGCTGCTGATTTCGGGCTTGAGGCCTCTGTGATTCTCAGCGAAGACGGCACCTATACGCTCACCAGTGCGAGCAGTGCGCCGCAGACCGGACGCTGGGTCGTGAATGATTCCGGTGTTTCCCTCGGCATTCTGCAGCTCTCGCTTCAGGATGACGGCACCCTGTTCGCCTCGATCGAGGACATGGGCCTTGTCTTTACGCATGAAGCATTCACACTTCCCGAACCCATTCTCACGCAGGAGCCCGAGCCTGTTCCCACACAGGAACCTGAACCTGTTCCTACCCAGGAGCCGGAACCGAATCCTGCACCCGTGGGAGACGCAGGTTCACCTTACGTCGGCACCTGGCAGGTAGCTACTGTTACCCTGGGTGACACGACATACAATGCCTCAGACCTCGGTCTTTCCGTCACCATGACCATCCTTCCCGATGGAACCTGCTCTTCCACAGATCCCGAAACCGGTGAGGAAACGCCGGGCGTATGGAGTCTGACAGAGGACGGCGCGATCATTGATGGACAGCCGGTGTCTGTGCAGGAAGACGGAACCCTTCTCGCTGAAGGCGATGGCATGAGCATGACGCTCGTCCGTTCGGACGGAACACAGCCGTCCGCTCCTTCTGCGCCCGGAGAGGAAGCCAAAGGATACATCGGCACCTGGAATGCCACGGAAATCTGCATCGGCGACAACGCTTATTCCGCTGCTGACTTCGGCCTCGAGGCCTCAATGATTCTCAGCGAAGACGGTACCTATACACTCACCAGCGCTAGCAGCGCACCACAGACCGGACGCTGGACTGTGAATGAAACCGGTGTTTCCCTCGGTATTCTGCAGTTCACACTGCAGGATAACGGTACCCTGCTCACAACCCTCGAAGGCATGAGCCTGGTCTTCGCACCTGAAGGTACCGGTCAGCCCGCACCCACCCCGACCATGGAACCTGAACCCACACCCACTGCGGAACCCGAACCGACACCCACCGCAGAACCCGAACCAACACCCACTGCAGAACCCGAACCTACCGCAGAACCGGTGCCCATCGGATCACCTTCGGATTATGTCGGCACATGGCAGGCTGTTACCGTCCAGCTGGGCGACCAGTTCTATTCCGCCGAAAGCTTCGGGTATGAGTCCACCCTGATTCTTCGCGAAAACGGAACATACGATCTGGTCTATCCGGGCACAGAACCCATTTCAGGCAGCTGGACACTGGATGCAGGCGGTATTCATGCCTCTGACTATGTATTCGTTCCCCAGGCGGACAAGACGCTGTGCGCCTCCCAGTCCGGCACATCCATCTACTTTGCTCTTCAGGAAACCGTCCCTGAGCCTTCGGTGGATCTCAGTCTGTTCGCCGGTGAATGGACAGCTGTTTATGTCTCTTCCGGCATATTCAAAGGCAACCCCAGAGAGCTGTGGAATCTGCAGATCACCCTCACTCTGCGCGAAGACGGAACCGGAGAAATGGACTATGCAGGTTCCGACGGCGGCCGACAGTGGTGGTGGGATGCACAGACCGAGTCTGCCTATTACGGGGACGCTGCAGAGGCATCACCGATGCAGATTGATGACAACGGTTTCCTCCATTACGGTTCCGAAGCATCCGGCATCATGATTTTCAGCAAAAACCCGGATGCCGTGTGGAATCCAGGCAGCACATATATCACCTTCACCACAGGACCTTCCGAAACGCCCGAACCGGTTGCACCTGCCGTCACCGGCAAATATCTGGAGAAAAAATTCATTGCTGTTTCTGCCGATGTCAGCGGATTCGTTATGGATGCCTCCAGGCTGGGCGGTGAATACTCGGTCACGTTCCATGCAGACGGCACAGCTACCTTTGTTATGACCGGTCAGGAAGCCCCCGGACTGAAATGGACAACGTCCGGTGATGATTACATCATCGATTACTTTGGCGCCGGTGAACTGAGATTTACACCGTATGCAGACGGATTTAAACTGAATTTCTTCGATTCCATGATCCTCACCATGCTGCCTGAATCATAAATCACCTGACGCCAAAACGGGGCCCCGGGAATGTCATTCCCGGGGCCCTGTTTCATGATTGCGGATCAACCAGTGTATCCAGAATGAACTGCCATTCAACCTCCACAAATTCATGTCCTCCGTGTGTCAGATGATACACCGGCTGCATGCCATACAGCGCAAAGACATGCCGGGCTCCGTGCACCGATTTTTCTTCTGCCTGCGCATCACAGTATGGATCCCGGTCACGGCTCAGTACCAGCAGTTTTGCCGGTGCCGCAAGAGAAAGCAGGAGTTCCTGTTCCACCGGCAGTTCTTCCATCCGTTCGGAATAGGATGCCAGCGTGTCGGAAAACCACCACGGAAACTGCCGGGTGATTTCCCTTACATTCTCCATGCCTTTCGGAATGGACCGAAAACAGGATGCGCCGCAGCAGCCGGAGTGCACAGCACTGCAGCTGTCAAACACACGATAGGCTCCTGCAGCCCAAAGGGCAGCCTTTCCACCGCGCGAATGCCCAACCAGATGAACTGCATTGACTCTCGGATCACTTTTCAGCGCACATGCAGCCTCCGCCAGTGCCCACGCCCATACAGCCAGTGCACCGCAGCAGGTTTCATCAAAGTCTTTTCGACCGCGCCAGGCAGTATACACCCCGCCCTGCCTGCACGCCGGGATATCCGGTGCCGCAGCATGCACTTCAATCCAGGCCAGTGCGGCGCCACGGTTGTGAATCAGTTGTCTGGGAAGCATTTCAGCCGGCTGCCTGTACAGAAGGGGAATCAGCATCACAGGCACCGCTTCGCTTCGGTCGGGAAACGAAACAAACAGACTGAGGGAAACACCTTCTCCCTCCATCGCCCAGATCTCTTCCCCGTTCATTCCCTGCCTCGTACTGGCTTTCCGGAGATGATATGCCTCCGGAACGCGTCCATAGACCTGTTCTGCATACAGTCTGCGGACAGAAGATGCCTCCTCTTCCCATTCACCGACAGTAGTGAATGACAGGATACGGTCACGCAGCGCTTCATATTCTTCCATTCCCAAGCCTCTTTCCTGTTCTGTTTCATGGTTCTGTCATGATCATACACGCGCCGAAAATGAAATGCAAGAATTCCATCCGGACTTTTCCGCACAATCAAGTTGACACGGCCCGGAAAAGCTGTATAATAATACATGTCGATTCTCTTTTCAATAATTTCAATGTTTTCCGCTCTGATTTTCATAATACAAGTTGAATACAACCTGTATCGGACATGCACGAAAGAAGAGGTTCATATGCGTATCTGTGTGTTTGACACTGCCCAGCAGGCCTGCAAGGCTGCAGCAGCCATGATCGCGTCTCAGGTCATCCGTAAACCCAACAGTGTGCTCGGACTTGCAACCGGTTCCTCCCCCATTCCTGCCTATCAGGAGCTCATCCGTCTCTACAGAGAAGGGATTCTCGATTTCTCTGAAACAATCACCTACAACCTCGATGAATATGTCGGCCTGTCCGAACAGCATCCCTGTTCTTATCACTATTTTATGCAGGAGCAGCTGTTTGATCACATCAACATCCGCAAAGAACACACGCATGTGCCTGACGGACATGCTGAGCACCTGGATGAAACTGCCCGCGCCTATGATGAAGCCATCTGCGCCGCAGGCGGCATTGATATGCAGCTCCTGGGCATCGGCCGGAACGGCCATATCGGGTTTAACGAACCCTGCAGCCAGTTTATCTACGGATGCCATGTTGTCAATCTCTCCCAGAGCACCATTGAAGCCAATACACGGTTCTTTGATTCTGAGAAGGATGTGCCGCGTCAGGCCATTTCCCTGGGCATCGGTTCAATTATGCAGGCAAAAACCATCCTGCTCATCGCAACCGGCAAGGACAAGGCACAGGCCGTGCATGACAGCATCCTGGGAGACGTCACACCGCAGGTTCAGGCTTCCATTCTCCGGACCCATCCTGAGGCAATCTTCTTCCTTGACCGCGATGCAGCCTCTCTCCTGTAATCCGTTTTCCCACGATCCTATGCAGCGGACAGACGCACTCTGTCCGTTTTTTAAATGTTTCTCTTTGCTGTTTTTCAATATATGGTCATGATTTTACTTTCTTGGTTATATAAAAAGTGGTATAGTATCGGGGACTTGAATGCATCAGCCCTATCCGGAAAGGTCTTGAACCCTGTATGAAGCCATATCTGCGTCAGGAACGGATCTGGAAAACACTGTGCTTTCTTTTCCATCCGCTTCTCAGGAAAAATCTGCATGTTGAGGCTGAGTCTCTCCCCGATATCAGCCCAGTTTTCCTCATCTGCAACCATGTCACCAACCTGGATCCGATACTGCTCAGCCTTTCCTCTCCCCGAAGACTGCTCATCTATGTGGCCAGTGAAAACATTCTTCGCAACAGTCCGCTTCTGCGCCGCCTGCTCTACTGGTTTTTTTCTCCGATTTCCCGCCGCAAAGGCGCAAGCGCTGTGGATACGTGCCGCAAAATCATCAGAACACTCCGCAGCGGGAAAAGTGTCTGTCTATTCGCGGAAGGGGAAACAACCTGGAACGGGAAGACCGGGCCGGTCAAATCCGGGACGGATGTGCTGGTTCGCGCCTCAGGTGCACCCCTGGTCACCTATTGTTTCGAGGGCGGATACTGTACTTCTCCCCGCTGGGGGCGTGGACTCCGCCGCGGAAAGATGACAGGCCGTGTCACCGGCGTCTATTCTCCGGATCAGATCCGGTCCATGTCCGATGAAGAACTGCGTTCTGTGATCGAAAATGGCATCCGGGAAGATGCGTTTCTGCGTCAGCATCAGGAGCATGTTGTCTACCGGGGAAAGCATATGATGGATCAGGCGGAGATTCTCCTGTTCCTGTGCCCGCACTGCCGCAGGATCGGCACGCTTCGCGGGAAAGACAGGCAGGTCTCCTGCCCCTGCGGTTTTTCTGTGACCTTTGACGACTGCATGCTTCCCTCCGGCCCTTCCCCGTATTCCGATCTGTGCGCCTGGGATGAGTGGCAGACCTCCGCCTTTGCGGACATGATTGCAGAAAAGACAATTCAGGAAATTCACGATGATCAGGAGAAGCTGCTTCTCTGGGAAATTCATCCGGACAATACCATGCATCTGGCTTCACAGGGAGGCATCTGCATGAACCGGGATGAAATGTCCATCGGACCGATGCATTTCCCGCTCTCCGAGATCCCGGACATCGCCCTTCTGCAGAACCGCAAAGCAGCCTTCAGCTGTCAAAACCGGTATTATGAACTTCAGTCCCCCAGAGCGCTCTGCCTGAGAAAATACCGTCTCTTCTGGCAGTGCATAACCCACCTCGCTGATCAAACTTGAAAAGAGGTTCACTATGGACTATTCTGCCGCCAATTCAGGAATGTGGTCTTTGATCATTACCCTGGGACTCCTTGCCCTTGCGCTCGGCATCTCCCTGATTCTTCGCGCAAAGATTCCGGCAATCCGCCGCATGATGATGCCGACCGCCGTACTAGCCGGTTTTATCCTCCTGTTTATTAAGGAAGTCCATCTGATTGAACTGAATACCGATATTCTGGAAATGCTTGTCTATCATACGATCGCCATGGGCTTTATTGCCATGTCCCTGCGCAAGGCACTGCGTCCCAAAGGGGATGACGGAAAGCGCACCGGGCAGCTGACCGGACTGAAATCCGGCGCGATCATCGTCGGCACCTATCTTGTTCAGGCCTTCGTCGGTCTGGCCATCTCCATGACGCTTGCATCTTTCATGCCCCGCGTCTTCCAGGCTTCCGGCCTTCTGCTCCCCATGGGCTTCGGCCAGGGCCCCGGACAGGCCAACAACATCGGTTCCACCTATGAAAGCATGGGGTTTGAGGGCGGCCGCAGCTATGGTCTGGCCATCGCAGCCGCGGGCTACCTCTGTGCCTGCACTGTCGGTGTGCTGATTCTCCATCGCTGGTCGCGAAGACCGCTGCCTTCCACTTACCGGAAATCGGGATATCTCCCGGCCGAAAGCGGCGTGAGCATGTTTCAGGCTCCCAATGAAATCCCTGTTTCAGATTCCATTGATCGCTTCTCAGTCCAGTTCATTCTGGTCCTCGGCGTCT
>Ga0129307_1000236_pt1 | contig 96011 bp, 85 predicted proteins | sample P1105metagenome_FD_94437 | JGI IMG/M metagenome (GOLD analysis project Ga0129307, IMG submission 94437) | Capybara group fecal microbial communities from Wisconsin, USA - P1105 metagenome | ecosystem: Host-associated > Mammals > Digestive system > Large intestine > Fecal | place: USA: Wisconsin... | reverse complement strand
GCAGCGACGAGTCAAAGGCAGTTTGGCTTGAACAAAGAGAAAGCCAGCGTCTTTAGGCGCTGGCCGGTATCACCCCCTTATAGGGGCGAGCAAACCACCCGTTTGACGGGTGGTCATGATTTAAAATAAATATTTATTGAATATTTCTACAAAATATAGTGAATATTTTAACAAAATATAGTAGAATGGATATGTTGTATAAAGGAGATTGAAGATGAAAAGCCATGTTTGTAAAACGGCTTTGGTTATATTGATGCTGTCTTTTGTTTCTTTATTGGGATGCAGGACAGTCGTTACGGACGTTAATGCCTTGCTGGGGACGAATGAATCGGGAGAGAATCTCGGTATACCCGTTAATTACAACAAGGATTATGTTGAAGTAGCTTACAATGCTTCGCAGCCCGAGACTGAAGATATTGTTTCGGATACCGAAGCCAAAACCGAAGAAGATTTGGATAATGAGACAACAGAAGACAAGTCGAAAGACGAGGATGATAAATCTGACAGAGATGCTGATTCGAAGGATAAAGAAGAATCGGAATATTTAAATAATGAATCAGAGGAAGATACAGAGAACGAAGACGATTCCGAGAATCCGGATGATTCAAAAAATCCTGATGATGAACCGGAAACCGATGAGGAAATCGAGGACGAAGAGAATGAAAATAACGATCTTAACGCTTCGATGGCATCGGATAATTTTGATGCCGAGTTCTACGCAGCCACTTATCCCGATGTGGTAGCGGTATTCGGCAATTCTCCCGAAGCTTTGTACAAGCACTATCTTGATTACGGAAAAGCCGAGGGCAGAAGCTGTAACGCTGAGGAATATTCGCTTTTAAACGAAAGTTCCGAATAAGACAAATGGATGATAACTGCGGTAAAGTATCTGCAGGCAGGAATATATTAAGGCATGAAGAATAAAGAGAATAAGAAGAAAGTTAAGAAGTATAAACTTTCGGCTTACGGACGAAAGATGGCAAGAAAAGAGAGAAGAAAAGATTCGCTTTTTTTAATGCCCTCTTTTTTTGGTGTAAGCGTTTTTTACATTGTTCCGTTTTTTGTTGTAATCGTATATGCATTTGAAGACAACCCCATTACCAAGAATTATGTAGGCATTACCAATTTCGTAAATATTCTTCAAAACGAGGCATTTAAACTCGCAGCATCTAATACTTTCAAGTTTTCACTGGTAGCCGTTCCGCTTGCGGTAATAATATCGCTTCTTATGGCGATACTTCTCGATCAGAGCATTCCTTTGGCTTCACAGTTTAGAACCGTATTTTTGTCACCGATGATGGTGCCCGTGGCTTCCGTTATTCTTGTATTCAGAGTTCTCTTTGATTATAACGGTGCATTTAACGGCATCATAAGGTTTTTCGGCGGAAGCAACATAGACTGGTTAAAGAGCGATTATGCACCGTTAGTCGTACTGGCACTGTTTTTGTGGAAGAATTTGGGCTACAACATGATTCTGTTTTTGGCAGGCCTCGGTACGATTCCAAAAGAAATGATGGAAGTTGCGTATCTTGATTCTTCCAATGCATTTAAACTCTTTTTCATAATCAAGATAAGATATCTTTCCCCGACGATTCTTTTTGTGACGATTATGTCGCTTATCAACTCATTTAAAATATTCCGTGAGGTATATCTTTTATCAGGCAATTACCCGCACGGCTCGGTATATACGCTTCAGCATTTTATGAACAATATGTTTACGTCGCTTGATTATCAGAAGCTTTCATCGGCGGCAATCATAATGTGTTTTGTAATGGTTATAATTATCGGAATCCTTTATATTCTCGAGAACAGATTCGGAAAGGATATGGAGGGTTAACATGAAAGAGAAAAGAAGAGAACTTTTTCTTCGAATAAAGAAAAGGTTAAAAAAATATACAAGGACAATAATTCTTTTTGCGATAGCGCTTTCATTTGCAATTATTTTCCTTCTCCCGACGGTGCTTACCATCACCAATTCTTTTATGAATGAGACGGAGATTAATGCAAATTACGGAAAGATTTTTGCGACGACCGAAAAGGGCGGGAAAGTATTTGTAAGCGATATGGTGCACATCAAATTCATCCCGAACAAGGTCAGCCTTGAACAGTTTTCAACAGTACTTTTCAAGAGCCCGGATTATTTGTTTAAATTCTGGAACTCGGTAATTTACACAGTGCCGATAATGCTGTTTCAGCTCGTGATTGCGCTCTTGGCCTCGTACGGATTCATGAGGCTTAAGGGAAGACTAAAGGAAATGCTTTTCTTTATCTACATTATCATCTGTCTCATGCCTTATCAGGTTACGCTCGTACCGAACTTCCTCGTATCCAAATGGCTTAATATCCTCGATACGAGATGGGCAATATGGCTTCCCGGCATGTTTTCGCCTTTTGCGGTATATCTTCTTACGAAATACATGAAGAGAATACCGAAGTCAATTATTGAGGCGGCAAAGGTTGACGGAGCAGGAGAGTGGAAGATATTCATTAAAATCTGTCTTCCTCTTTGCAAGGGCGCCATTTATTCGGTAGCAATACTTATATTCATAGATTTCTGGAACATGGTGGAACAGCCGCTCATACTTCTTGCCGACGAATATCTGCATCCTTTGAGCATATTCTTAAGCAAGATCAATGCAGGAGAAATAGGACTGGCTTTTGCGGTCGCATGCATATACATGATTCCGAGCCTTTTAATATTCCTTTACGGAGAAGATTATCTTGTTGAGGGAATCTCATATCAGGGCGGAGTCAAAGGTTAGATTGGAGGAAGAGATGAACAACAAACCGAAAAAAAGAGAAATCATTAAAAATATAGCAATCGTATTTCTTGTAATAATGCTTATTCTTACATTCTTTTCGAATACGATTATGAACAGAACTCTTCCCGAGGTTAATACCCAGATGGTCACATCCGGACCCGTAAGCACCCAGGTCAGAGGCGACGGTGTTGTAGAGGCCGAAGACCCGTATAACCTTGTATGCGATGAGACAAGAAAGGTCAAAAGTGTCGTAAAACATGTCGGAGACCATGTGGAAATCGACGATGTAATCTTTAAACTCGAAGGAGAATCAAGCGAGGAACTTACCACTGCGAAGAACGACCTTGAAAGCGCAAAGAGCGATTACGATCTGGCAATTATCGAAAGCGGTCTTTCACAGGCGGAAGTCGCAAGCGTTGAAGCCGGTGTTACCGTTAATTCCGGTACAATTTTAACAACTCTTGAAGCAAAGGATAATGAGATTTTATCCGAGAACAACAAGCTTGAAGAAAAGAAGAAAAAACTTGCGGACATCCAGTATCAGATGTCTTTAATCGATACTTCATCCACTCCTTCGACGGATTATACTTCCGAAGAAAACGCAGTTGCAAATGCAAAAACCGCATTGGAAAAAGCGGAGAAAGATTTGGAGAGTGCCATCAATATACTCGAAGAATACAATAACGCAAAACAGATTGTTGACACAAAGAATGCCGCACTTGCAAATTACAACAGCGCAAAAGATGCATATTACGGATATACCAAAGAAGACGGAAGTCATCAGGACGGTGCCAAGGAAGCATTCGACAAAGCGGAAACGGATTACGATTTAAAGAAATCGGATTATCAAAGCAAATATTCCGATTATCAGAACAAGGAAAACGATTACAACACGAAGAGGGATGCATATCTGGCCGCACAGGCAGCGGGAGCAAGCGATGTGGCTGACAAAGAGTCTGCGATGAAACTTGCAGAAACAGCCATGAATGCCGCCAAAACCGCATCAGATACGGCACTTGCAGCAAAAGATTCCGCAGAGAAAAAATACAATGAATGCAAGAGTGAAAAAGACAACGCTTTAAGCGCGCTGAACACAGCGGAATCAGCACTTAAGGAAGCAGAGCAGTTATCGGCTGTTGCACCGAGTCAGGAAGAACTTGATAAAGCGGCTGCTGACAAAAAGGCAAAGGAAGATGCTGTTAACGCAAAGAAGAACGAACTTGCAAAGGCTGAGGAAGCATTAAACAATAAAAAGAATTCAAGCAGTTCTTCAAGCAGCAAGAACGAAGAAAATCTCAAAGGATTAAAGAAACAGGAACATGACATTTCCGTTGAGATAAGCGATCTTGAAAACAAGATTAAGAAACTCGAAGATGAGAGAACAAATTATCTATCGGAAGAAAAGACCAAGATAAGTCTTGAATCCAAATACAAGGATATTTTAAAGAAGGAAAAGGATGTAAAGGATCTTGAAGCAAAGGCTTTGGGCGGAGAAATAAAGAGCCCTGTTGCCGGCGAGATTACATCTCTTACATATACGGCAGGCGAAAAGATTGAAGCCGGAAGCACCGTTTGTGTAATTCAGATAGACGGCAAGGGCTACAAGCTTTCGTTCCCCGTATCGGCCAAACAGGCCAAGGCTGTCAAGGTTGGAGATGAAGTAACGGTAGTCAATAACTGGTATTACGGAGATTTGAATGCTAATCTCGTTGCAATCCAGCCCGACAAGAACAATACAAGGGACGGAAAGATTCTTGTATTTTCACTCTCCGGTGATTCGGTTCAGCCCGGTCAGAATTTAACATTATCGGTAGGCGAGAAGAGCTCCAATTACGATCTTGTTGTTCCTCTCTCGGCAATAAGAGAAGACACCAACGGTAAATTCGTTCTTATTCTCGATACCAAGAACACGCCTTTCGGCTCAAGATACGTAGCCAAGAAAGTTGAAGTCAAAGTACTTGCCGAAGACGACAAGGTGGCAGCGGTCGACGGAGAATTAATGGGTTGGGAATATGTCATTACCAATGCATCCAAGCATATAGAAAACAAGGATCAGGTTAAACTTGCCGATAAATAAAATTAATGGAAAAATTTAAAGCAATTCTTTCCAAAATTAAATACTACAGAGTGATTATGCTTTCGCTCTCGATCATCCTCTTGATTGTCGGAATCGTAATGAGAATAACAGTATCGTACGGTTCAAACAAATATGCCGATCAGACAGTTGCGAAAAGATGGGATAAGGAGGGCAACTATGCACATGTTTCTCTCTTTATAAAGGACATCGCGCATTTTAATCAGACGACGCTTGACGGATTGAAATACAACCTTGATGAAAAACTTGATTTCAATTCCATCGAAGTCGAAAATGAGGATGCGAGAAGATTTATCGAATGTCATACGGCAAAATCATTCATATACCTTGAGGGACCTTCGAGAAGCATGCAGATAGACTGCCTTGCCGTCGGCGGTGATTTTTTTGTGTTTCATCCGATAAAAATGATTAACGGTTCTTATTTTGACGGAAACGATCTTATGCAGGACGGAATAATCCTTGATGAAGAAAGCGCATGGCAGCTTTTCGGTTCAAGCGATGTAGTCGGTAAAACACTTTATTACGGAGACAGGGTTTTATACGTAAAAGGTGTCTACGAGAGGGAAGAGAACAAACTCTTTAATTATGCAAGAGGCGACAGGCCGGAAATTTTCGTGCCCTTCGATCTTCTTGACAGCACTGAAGCTCCTCTTGACATAACCTGCGTTGAAATCTGCATGCCAAACCCGGTTAAAAATTTTGCCACGGGAATACTTGATGAAATATCCACACTTGACTCATCCACATGTGAAACGGTCGAGAATTCTTCACGTTATACGGTGGAAAATCTCTGGGTTGTGTTTAAGAATAAAAAGTACCGTTCGATGCAAAATCATGACATCATTTATCCTTACTGGGAAAAGATTGCTAGATACGAAGAAGACATACTTGCACCAAAGGCTGTAGTGATGGTGGTTTCTTTTGTTTCATCCGCCGTGATTTTTTTGGCTCTTTTGCTTTATGAAATCTCCAAACTTACAAGGCTTAAAAGCAGGAATGACGATTGAGAGACAAAGCGAAAATCAGTTGATTTATGCGCTAAAAAGGAATATGATGTAATCTGATTTAATATTTGATTTTCAGGAGGATATCATGAAACCCATTAAAGAAGGAAAAGTCAGAGAAATATATGATAACGGCGATACGCTCATCATGGTTGCTACTGACAGAATCAGTTGTTTTGACGTGATTTTAAACAATGTGGTAACAAAAAAAGGAACAGTTCTCACACAGATGAGCAAATTCTGGTTTGATATGACAAAGGACATCGTTCCCAATCATATGATTTCGGTGGATGTAAATGATATGCCCGAGTTTTTCAGACAGGATAAATTTAACGGCAACAGCATGCTTTGCAAGAAGCTTACAATGCTTCCCGTGGAATGCATCGTAAGAGGCTATATCACAGGCAGCGGCTGGGCAAGCTATCAGAAGGACGGTACGGTATGCGGTATCAGACTTCCCGAAGGATTAAAAGAATCCGACAAACTCCCTGAGCCTATTTATACACCTTCAACAAAGGCTGAGATAGGCGATCATGACGAGAATATCAGTTTTGAGCAGAGCGTTGATTATCTTGAGAAGCGTTTTCCGGGCAAGGGCAAAGAGTACGCTACCAAGCTTCGCGACCTCACTATTACTTTATATAAGAAATGTGCCGATTATGCTTTAAGCAAAGGCATCATCATTGCAGATACTAAATTTGAATTCGGACTTGATGAAAACGGCGAGATAGTTCTCGGCGATGAAATGCTCACGCCCGATTCATCCAGATTCTGGCCCCTTGAAGGATATGAGGCAGGTCATTCACAGCCTTCCTTCGACAAGCAGTTTGCAAGAGACTGGTTAAAGAATCCCGCAAACGAAGGTCACAACTGGACACTTCCTCAGGATGTTGTAGACAAGACCATTGCTATTTATCTTGAAGGTTACGAGAAGATAACAGGTAAGAAATTATAAACAGAAAGAAGGATATACCATGAGTAAGAAAAGGATTATCGTTTCCGCAATAATCTTTGCGGTATTGATAGCCGGTCTGCTTGTAGGAATATTCCTGACAAACAATCCGAATCAGGTCCAGGAGGAATCTATTCAGGAAGTCATGAAGGATGCGGTATTGCATGAACATGTCAAGGTATCGCTTTTTGGCTTAAAGGATGTCAACCCGGCACTGATTTCAGCATTCATTACGACGGGAATAATTCTTTTATTCTCAATCATCGTAAGAATATTTGTTATTCCGAGATTCAAACTGATTCCCGGAAAATTCCAGATTATTCTGGAAAGTGCTGTGGGATTGTTCGACGGAACATCCAAGACCAACAGTCCGCATAAGTATAAGCTCTTAAGAGTCTATATGTTCGTCGCGGGCACTTATATTGCAGTAAGTACGATTTTCGAACTTCTGGGAGTGCAGGTTATGGCCACCAACGGCAGGCCGATAACGCTTTCGGCTCCTTTGGCGGATATCAACGGCGCAATAATGCTCGGTGTCACGACATACCTCTTTATATTGTTTAACGGATTGTTTGTATCGGGTCCGAGAGGATTCTTCGGAACACTCAAGGATTTCTCACTTCCGATATCCATGAGCTTGCGTCTTTTCGGTGCTCTGCTTTCAGGTGCACTCGTTACGGAACTTGTATATTATTACAAGCTTACAAGCTTTGTGATTCCGGTATTCGTGGCCATTGCATTTACACTGATGCATGCGATAATTCAGGCATACGTTCTTACAATGCTCCTTAGCATTTTCTACGGTGAAGCCACAGAGGAACATGAGAAAAAAGAGAAAAAAGAAAAGAAATCAAAGAAAATAAAAAACAATAAACAGGAAAGTTTAAGTTCGGAGGTTTAATAATGAAAAGATCCATTAAAGCTATTACATTGATTTTGGTACTCGTTGCCATGCTCGGCATTTTATTTGTTCCCAAGACAGCTTCTGCAGCAGGAGTGGATGAGGGAACTTCAATTGCAAAAGTTACAAATGAAAACGATGTTGTTGTAGGCAAAGCAGTTACGGCAGCTTTGGTAGTCGCAGTAGTTGCTGCAGCAGGTGCCATCGGTATGGCTATCACGGTAAGCAAATCGGCAGATTCTTCAGCACGTCAGCCCGAAATCGCAGGAAGATTGTTCACAATGATGATGCTTGGCTGTGTATTTATCGAAACAGCTATCATTTACTCATTGATCGTTGCTATTTTCATAGTATTCATTCTGTAATCTTATCGGTGTAATGTTTAGAAAAAATTGTTTATTTGGAAGAGGCAAATGGTATGAATGGATTACCACTTAATATTGATATTCAGCAGATTCTTTTGCATCTTTTGAATTTCACGATTCTTTTTGCGGGTCTTTATTTTATCCTTTACAAACCCGTGAGAAAATTCATGGATTCAAGAGAAGAATATTTCAAAAAACTTGATGATGAAGCAAAAGGTCTTGTTGAAGAAAGCGAAAAAGCCAAGGCGGAATTTGAAAACAGATTAAAGGCTGCGGATTCCGAAATCAATGCAAAGAAAGAAGCTGCAGGCAAAGAGACATTTGCAGAGAGAGAAAGAATTATCACCGCTGCAAACGAAGAAGCCGCAACTATTCTTAAAAAGGCAAGAGACAAGGCTCAGTCCGAGCATGACAGAATTATCAATGATGCTCAGAAGGAAATCGCTCAGATAGTTAACGAAGCTACGGAAAAAATCGTATTGCGTTCTGATTTGGACACATATGATGAGTTTTTAAATGCTTCAAAGAAGGTAGAGGACGATGAATAACGATAAAGTCGTAAGTATACTTTATTCGGCGAAGAAGCCTACAGACGCCCAGCTTGAAAAGATTAAGAAATTTCTTCTTGAGAAGTATGAAAACGATGCTCTCGAGTGGAAGGAAGACTTAACGGTAACGGAAGGTTTCCGTCTCGAAGTCGGTAAGGAAATCTATGACTGGACCAATGCAGGAAGACTGGCGCAGTTTAAAGAAATGATATTTAATGCTGTCGGCAAAAAAACAACCGACAACATTATTCCTTTAATCAAAGAGAATGTTAAAGACTGGACTCCGGTCAGCGCTCCCACGGAAATAGGTATCGTAACCAGTATAGGTGACGGTATTGCAACCGTATCGGGATTAAAGAGCGCCACATACGGAGAGATTTTGCTGTTCACCGGCGGAATCAGAGGCATGGTACTCGATCTTCGCGAAGATGAAATCGGCTGTATTCTTTTTGACGATACAGACGAAATCTGCGAAGGAAGCAGAGTCAAGAGAACAGGAAGAAGTGCTGGTGTTCCCGTAGGAAACGGCTTCCTCGGAAGAGTTATCAATCCTCTCGGTGTTCCCATTGACGGTAAGGGTGATATTGATGCCGATGATTACAGAGCAATCGAAAGCCCTGCACCCGGTATCATCGACAGACAGCCCGTTAACAGACCGATGGAAACAGGTATTCTTTGTATTGACTCCATGTTTCCCATAGGAAGAGGACAAAGAGAACTTATCATCGGAGACAGACAGACAGGAAAGACAGCCATTGCGCTTGATACCATTGTTAACCAGAAGGGAAAGGATGTAGTCTGCATCTATGTAGCCATAGGTCAGAAAGCCAGCCTTATATCACAGATGGTTACCAATCTTAAGAAGCACGGTGCAATGGATTATACAATCATAGTCAACGCATCGGCATCGGATGCTGCACCCATTCAGTACATAGCTCCTTATTCGGGATGTTCGCTTGCTGAATATTTCATGCATCAGGGAAGAGATGTTCTTATCGTATACGATGATTTGTCAAAGCATGCGATTGCTTACAGATCGCTCTCGCTTCTTCTTGACAGATCGCCCGGACGTGAAGCTTATCCCGGTGACGTATTCTATCTGCATTCAAGACTTTTGGAGAGAGCGGCGCATTTAAGCGATGAGCTCGGCGGAGGTTCCATCACGGCACTTCCCATCGTAGAGACTCAGGCGGGCGATGTTGCGGCATATATTCCCACCAACATTATTTCCATCACGGACGGACAGATATTCCTTGAGAGTGAACTTTTCTTCGAAGGACAGCGTCCCGCGGTTAATGTCGGACTTTCCGTATCCCGTGTAGGCGGTGATGCACAGACTAAAGCCATGAAGAAGGCATGCGGTTCGTTAAGACTTGATCTGGCTCAGTATCGAGAGATGGAAGTGTTCACGCAGTTCTCGTCTGACCTTGATGAAGCCACACAGAAACAGCTTACTTACGGACACGGCCTCATGTATCTTTTAAGACAGAAGCAGTATAAACCTTACTCACAGCATCAGCAGGTTATTTTGCTTACTGTTGCATTAAATAAGTTTTTCATGGATGTTCCCGCCAAGAATATAGGTGAGGAATCCGAAAAGCTTCTTCAGTATTTTGAGGTTTCGCATCCTGATATTTGCGATAAGATTGACTCCACCGGTCTTCTTACCGATGATATTAAAAAATCGATTTTGGACGCTGCAGAGAAATATCGCGAAAAATAATCGGTTTACGAGGTAGTTTACATGTCGAATATGAAGGAGATAAAAGGTCATATTCAAAGCGTTAAGGATACACAGAAAATCACCAACGCGATGTACCTTATATCCTCCAACAAAATGAGAAAAATAAAAAAAGAACTCGACAAGACCAAACCGTATTTTGAAGAAGTAGCATTAAGCATAAGACGAATTTTCAAGACGGTTAAAAAGGTTGAAAGCGATTATTTTTATCCTGCGACAGGTTCTTACGAGATAGAGGGTACTTACGGATATCTCGTTATTACTGCCGACAAGGGTCTTGCGGGTGCATACAATCAGAATGTCATCAAAGAAGCGACGAAGCTTATGACCAAGAAACACGATAAGCTTTTGTTCGTGGTCGGAGAATACGGAAGAAGATATTTTAATTCCAAGAATGTTCCCATTGAAAAGACATTCCTTTACACGGCGCAGAATCCCACGCTTTCAAGAGCAAGGGAGATTTCCAATCATTTGCTTGATTTGTATGACAACAAAAAACTTTCGAAGATTTACATCATCTTTACCGATTACGAAACCGGTATGGAATCGAAAGTCAAGGTTATGCGACTGCTTCCTTTCAACCGCTCGGATTTCAAGATGAGCAAGGCTGAAATGGAAAATGAGAAAAAGAGTACAAGAGGGTTCTTCTGGCCGGAGGGTGAGATTGAGTTTTATCCCAATCCCAAGGAAGCGCTTGAGAATATGATTTCAAGTTACGTTACGGGAATCATATACGGAGCTTTGGTAGACAGTTTCTGCAGTGAGCAGAATGCAAGAATGAATGCGATGGAATCCGCCAACAGAAATGCGGAAGAGCTTATCGACAAGCTGACCATCCAGTACAATCATACAAGACAGGCTGCCATTACGCAGGAGATCACGGAGATTTCCGCCGGAGCCAGAGCAAAGAAGAAAAAAAGCATTAAAGCAAAGGCTTAAAGCCTTAAACGGAGGCAAAAATGACCGGTAAGATAGTTCAGGTATCGGGATCGGTAGTTGATGTTCGATTTGAAGAAAATTTACCCAAGATAAGAGAAGCTCTCGTAGTTAAAGTTGACGGCGAAGAGCGTGTTATGGAAGTAGCTTCGCATATAGGCGGCAATCTGGTACGCTGTATCATGCTTGCGGGAAGCGAAGGACTTGCCAGAGACATGAAGGTTAAAGCCACGGGCAACAATATTACGGTTCCCGTAGGCGAATGTACCTTGGGCAGAATGTTTAACGTTTTAGGAAAACCGATTGACGGCAAAGGAGATATTCCCGAAGACGTAGAAAGATGGAATATTCACAGAAAAGCTCCTTCTTTTGAGGAGCAGAGCCCTGCAATTGAGATTCTCGAAACGGGTATCAAGGTTATCGATTTGCTCGAGCCCTATCCCAAGGGAGGAAAGATTGGCCTTTTCGGCGGTGCCGGTGTAGGTAAGACGGTTCTTATCCAGGAACTTATTCACAATGTAGCCACAGAGCACGGCGGATATTCAATCTTTACCGGTGTAGGAGAGCGTTCAAGAGAAGGTAACGACCTTTGGAGAGAAATGCAGGAGAGCGGCGTATCTGCCAAGACGGCTCTTGTATTCGGTCAGATGAACGAGGCTCCCGGCGTGCGTATGAGAGTGCCTCTTTCGGGACTTACCATGGCTGAGTATTTCAGAGATACTCAAAACAAAGACGTGCTTTTGTTTATTGACAATATATTCAGATTTGTACAGGCAGGTTCGGAGGTTTCGACACTTCTCGGACGTATGCCTTCAGCCGTAGGTTATCAGCCTACGCTTGCAGAGGAAATGGGTGCTCTTCAGGAGCGAATCGCTTCCACAAAGAGAGGTTCGGTTACTTCGGTTCAGGCCGTATACGTTCCTGCCGATGACCTTACTGACCCTGCACCTGCCACCACATTCTCTCATCTTGATTCAACCACGGTTCTTTCAAGAAAGATTGCCGAACAGGGTATTTATCCCGCAGTTGATCCTCTTGAATCCACATCCAGAATTCTTGAGCCTTCAATTGTAGGAGAGGAGCATTACGAGACAGCAAGAAAAGTTCAGGAAATACTTCAGAAGTATGCCGAACTTCAGGATATTATCGCAATCCTCGGTATGGACGAACTTGCGGAAGAAGACAGACTGACGGTCCTTCGTGCAAGAAAGGTTCAAAGATTCCTTTCACAGCCCATGCACGTAGCCGAAAAATATACCGGCAATGCAGGTGTGTTTGTTCCTCTTGCTGAGACAATCAGAGGATTTAAGGCGATTGTAAACGGTGAGGTTGACGATCTTCCCGAGGCTGCATTCTTCAATGTCGGAACGATAGAAGAATGTAAGATAAAAGCCGAGAAGATTAAAAACGGAGATATTTAGTTATGAATAAGTTTTCATTACATATTCTGGCTGCGGAACGATCCTTCTACGAGGGCGACTGTCTGAGTCTGGTGGTTCCGATTACCGACGGTTCGTACGGTATTCAAAGTCATCATAAGAATATGGTTGCGGCCATTGTGCCCGGTATTCTCGAATACACTCTTCCCGACGAAACAAGAGTGGTTACCTGTGTGTCTCAGGGAATTCTGGTTGTGGCAAACAACGATGTGAAGGTATTGGTGGATACGATAGAAACACCTGATGAAATCGATGCCAACAGAGCCAGAGCGGCGGCAGAAGAAGCCAGGGAAGCCATTCTTCAAAAGAAGAGTATCCAGGAATACAAATCCGCACAGATGCGTATTGCCAGGGAAATGAACCGACTTAAACTTAAAAACAGAAACAAAGGATGATACAAATGATAAATATAAAAAGGACGCTGCATCTTTCAATACAGCGTCTTTTCTTTTCTCATTCGTTATGATCTTTATACTAAATAATTGATATCAATTATTCCGTAACAGCATCCTTGATTTCTTCAACTTTGTCTTCAACATCGTCCTTGATGTCTTCAACTGTGTCTTTAACTTCTTCAACAACCTCTTCTACTGTGTTGTCGCCTTTTTTCTTCTTAAGACCGTCGATTTTGTCCTGAGCTTTTTTCCAGGTATTCTGAGCTGTTTCTTTTGTCTTGTTAACAGCTTCGTTGGTTTTTTCCTTGATATTGTCAAGGTCTACGTAGGAACGTTTTTTTGTGACTGTTCCGTCTTCATTTATAATCTCTTCGGTTTTGAAAATCTTGTCTCTGTTCTGATATACATAATATGCGCCGACGCAGGCAGCTGCGGTAGTTAAACCTAAAAGAAATCCCTTTGTAGTTTTCTTCATTGTTGAATAACCTCCTTTAGTTACATGTACATTTATTTTACTCTTTATGATATTAAAAGTAAATAGAAAAGCATTGAAGTAAGATATCAAATATGGTAATATGTTATCGACTAAATCAGTCAATTTTTACGGGAGTTATGATTGATGAACGACAAGTTTTTTGACCTGAAGAAAGAAAAGCAGGATAAGATGATAAATGGCGCAATGCAGGTATTTGCGCTTAAAGGATATAAACTCGCAAGCACCGATGACATGGTTAAGGTTGCAGGTGTTTCCAAAGGATTGTGGTTTCATTATTTTGTCAACAAGGCCGGTCTTTATACTTTTATTTCCGATTACTGTGTAAAATATTTAAATATGGAACTGGCAGTGAATCTGTCCCTTAACAGGACGGATTATTTTGATATTCTTTATACCGTGGAAGAGACAAAGGCACAGGTTGCGAAGATTTATCCTTTTGTACCCATGATGATTCAGTCCATGGAAGACGAAAAGGATGAAGAGATTGTGGAAGTTGCCAAGTCAAGACTTTTACCGTATACCGAGAAAGTCAATGAGGCTCTGGAAAAATTTACCGATGAGAAACTTGCAAAGGGAGTTACCAGAGAACTGCTTGACATGACGGTCGGATATACAATCAAAGGATTAAGAGAAAAAGCTTATCAGAACGGAGAATTCGATTCGGAGAAATATCTTTCCGATATCAGGGATTATTTCGAGATGATGAAGAACATAGTATACTCAAACGAAGGTTAGGGACTTATATGAACAAACTCAACAACAAAAACGTAGGACTCGGTTGTGCGATTCTCGGCGGTATATTCTTTGTTGCCGGAATAGTATTGTTTATCCTTTACAATTCGGTCAATCTTTATGCACAAAAGGCTGAGGCTACCATAGTTTCAAGATATAATATCGAATCCGAGAAGGACCCTCATGTAATGCTTGAACTTGCATACAGAGTCGGAGATGATATGGTTTATACCGCTTATTCGGTTAACAGGGAAATCGAAGAAGAGGAAACACTTATCGATATTTATTACAATATCAAGGATCCGAAACAGGTTCTTGAAGCAGGCTGGCATCTTGAACCCATCATTCCTTCATGTTTCGGCATACTGATTCTGCTTACCGGTCTTTATTACATGGGCGTGGTCTCCTTCGGACTTGAACCAGCCAAGAAACCCGGCGCCAAAGCAACGGAGTGGGAGAAAAAATATTATGATGCCAGAGAAAGGACTGAGAACTCTCTTATTCCTCTTTTAGGTATTATAAGTTTTATCGTTTTCGGCGTATTCATGCTTGTTAACAAGAGCGGATGGTGGGCATGGATATTTGTTGTTGTAGGAGCACTCGGCGCAATATATCTTTTGGCTGATTTCATTCCCGCCGTAAACGAGTTTATTGCTCTGAAAAGACTTAAAAAGATCAAAAAGCACACGCTTTCCGTAGATGATGATTTTGAATCATTCGAACTTGAAAGAAAAGGAAAGAAGACTGTCAAGGAAGAAAAGAAGGAAGAAAAGTCTGAAGAAAAGAAAGACGGTGACTTTGAAATAGAAGAGACTTATGAAATAAAGAGTCTTGATCCAAAAAAGAATAAAAAGAAAAAGAAGTAGGGGATATTATGCTTTATTGTGTAAGATGCGGTGACCCGATTGACAAAAACGAGCTTGTCTGCGACAAATGCGGACTTCGTTTTACGCTTGTAAACGAGAAGGGTGCCACCGTTTATATTAATCAAACTCCAAATCCGGTAAAAGGAAAAGGCAAAGCCGTAAAAAAGAAAGGCAAGTTTAATTACGGATGGATTATAGCGCTTGTCTCGATTGCTTCCGTTATGATGGCAGCCGTTACGGCAATAGTTCTTTTGGGATTCGGTGTACTGACAGGTTTTGCGGTATTTTACGAAGAACCCTCAGGCTCACAGCAGGTTGTTGTAACAGACCCTACATCAAGCAGTGTGGCACCTGCAGAAGCGCCGATCACTTATCAGAGCACTGTTACTGATGTGCCAAATGAAATAGTTTCAAATGTAATAAGAGATCAGTTTGTCAAACTCAAAGGTGACGGTACGGATACTGTGACCGTAATGGTTTATATGAACGGATCGAACCTTGAGAGTGAATACGGATATGCCACAGAAGATTTAAGAGAGATGCTCAATGCGACTCTTTCCGACAACGTAAACGTGGTTATTCAGACAGGCGGTACAAAGAAGTGGAAGACCGAGGGGATTTCAAATAAGAAATCCCAGAGATTCATTGTTAAGGACAATCAGCTTGTTCTTGTTGACAATACTTTGGACCAGCTTGATATTACGGACGAAAACACAATCAGAGATTTCATTGTATACTGTGACAAGAATTATCACGCAGACAGAAATATCCTTATTTTCTGGGATCACGGCGGCGGAGTAATCTATGGTTACGGTGTTGATGAAAACTTAAATGACAGTACTGCCGCACTTACAATCGATGAGATTCAAAGAGCAATCAGGGATTCGGGCGTTAAATTTGAGATGATCGGATTTGACTCATGCTTAATGGGCGGACTCGAGACAGCCTGCGTGCTTTGCGACTCGGCAGACTATCTTGTTGCTTCCGAAGATTTTGAATCGGGCAGCGGATGGGAATATCAGAACTGGTTAAGTCTTCTCGGATACAATTCATCCACTCCCATGACGGATGTCGGAAAAGTTATTGTGGATGATTTCATAAGAGAGAGCCTTTCGGTAAAAAATGACGGAGTGCTTGCACTTATCGATTTAAGATATACAAGACTTTTATATACTGCATGGACCGATTTTGCTTATGCAAACGAGAGCGAACTTCTTACCTACGACTATACAATGAGCATGGAAAAATCTGACAGAGCTCCGGACCATATCTTTAAGGATGATCCCAAAGACATCTGGGACTGGCTCTATCCTTCCTATACGATGGAAACATATTGCTATGCCGTTGATATTATGGCTTTGGCATCCACGAAAACTACGAATGAATCCAATGCTTTAAGAGCAATCATGAAGAAAGCAGTGCTTTACTGTTCTTCAACTTCGGGAGATGCTTACATGACGGGATTGTCGGTAACGCTTCCTTACGGAGACAGCGAGTTCTACGACGAGCTTTGCAAGATTTACCAGAAGTGCGGATTTGATTCAAAGTATATCTATTTCCTCGGAAAATTCTCCGATACGACCGATGCGACATCCTATGACTGGGACAGCAGCAACTTCTCGGGATGGGATTCGACAGATACCACGGATGATTACGACTGGGATAATTTCGACTGGAACAGCTATTTCGATTATTATTACGGAACCGATTCGGATTCGTATTACGATTCATATTACGATCGCGATCAGGACGGCGGATATTCGGATTATGATTCATATGACTATTATGACGATTATGATTATGATTCGTATGATCCTTATGATTATTCCGACAGCTGGTATGATTACGGCGATGTTTATTACAAAGAAGGCTACTTCGACAATTACGATGGCGAGGATTTCGATTGGGACAGTTTCTTTGATTATTACTACGGTGATGATTCAAATTATTAAAAAAACGGAGCGAAAGCTCCGTTTTTTTGATTCGATATTTAACAATCTAGAAGAACAAATCTCTGTACCACTTAAGGGAATCCTTGTAAGCATCGTATACGCGGCTTACATCGAGTTTGTCGACAATCTCGAGACGGTTGATCTCATTGAAGTCAGCACTCTCATAAGCTCTTATAAAGTTAATGACAGGGAAGAAATCACCTGTGTTGTCAAGGAGTGCCGCAGATATTTCCTTGGATACGTTTACCATTGCGAGGGCTTCGTTCATGGGCTTTGAAAGGATGATATCAAGCACTGAGAAAAGACCCATTAAGAAAAGCTCTTCGGATTTCATTCCGAGATTGAATGTTGTGGCAAGATTCTCCGCAAATTTTGCACGAAGAAGCGAGAGTCTTGTGATTTCATTGGGCTTGTCGAAACAAAGTTCCTTGGCAACGGCCGTTGTAATCCATTTTCTCAATTCTTTCTGACCGAGCATTGCAGCTGCGTGACGAATGGATGTAATCTCGGAATTCTTGCTCATTCTGTTTACAATCTCAAGAAGCGAGATTACCAAAGCAGTATCTCTTGAGATAATATCCGCTGCTTTCGTCAAATCGAAGTCGGGATGATTTACCACATTGATAAGGCTTAAATAGTTGATCTTCAAAGGAGCTACATCGGTCTCGCCCTGAGTGATGGGGATACGATAGAAAGGTCCTTCGTAGAAATGATATCCGCCTTGAGCTTTTAACATGTCGAACGCTTCATTGGTCTGAATGTTTTCGGCGATAAGTTTGATATTCGGATAAAGCTTTGAAAAATAGATTCTGGCTTTTGAAATATCAATCTTTGAATAATCAAGATAAATGTAATCGATAAGGCTGAGTACCGGACGGTAGTGTTCAAAATCGGCAACCTTTAATTTGCAGATTGCGAATTTGTAACCGTCATCTTTTAATTCCCTGATTCTCTTTACGATATTTTCCTCGGGAGTCAGGGTATTATCCATTAAAAGAACGATGCGCTTGTGCGGCGCACGACATTTTGAACCGATGTCAGTGAAAAGCGAAATACTGTTTACGGGAATAAAGAGTTCCTTATCGTTTGAAAGAGTATTAACACCGACATTGTCTATTATTTCGAGACCGTCGATTTGTCCGACGGAATCGTTGATACCTGTGGTTGATAAAAGCGGGTTGGTAAAAATATTATTCTTTCTGGAGTGAAGAGAATATGATTTGACCGCCATATTTTCATCAAATAATGGTACAAGTACTGCTAACATTTCAATCACCTCCAATTAAATTTTACAATAAAAAAGAGAGTAAATCAACGAATATAAATACAGTTTGACACATTTGTTGAGATGGCGAAAAAAGTGTGTTAAAATTATTGAGATTGGGCAGTAACAATTGCCCCAAACCGGAGAAATAAAATATGAACAACAGTGAAATACTCGAATTAAAAAAGAGATTTAAATTCTGCGATGATGCTTCTTTTAAGATTGAAACCTGCTACGTAATCGGATCCGAGAAAAAGATCCAAAGCAGGATGAATAATTATCTTACCAATCTTGATGAGAGCGACAGACATAAATACATCGACATATTGAAAAAAGGATTAAGCGGAGTATTAAACCGCAACCTTTTAAATCTTTCTTTCGAAAGAAGCATGGACGGCGATGATGCTCAGAAGTTCCTTTTAAAAATACGTGACAGCGAACTTTCCGATGAAGCTTTGCTTGATGATTATTACGCAAAGATCATAAATGAGTACACGACAGTGGGTAACTATTTGATCATTACCGTTTACGATGCATATGATGTAATGAGAGAAGGCACGGACGGATTTTCGCAAAGAGAATCCGAGGAAGTCTTCAGATATATTTATTCATGCATCTGCCCTGTCAATCTTGCCAAAGCAGCTCTTTCGTATCATGAAGATGAAAATGTATTCGCGGCAAGAATAAGAGACTGGGTTGTTGAGATGCCCGATGTCGGATTTTTGTTCCCCGCATTCAATGACAGAAGTGCGGACGTAAATTCTCTTCTTTATTACTGCAAGGACCCTCTTTTGATTCATCCCGAGATTATAAGCGATATTTTGGGATGCGTTGAAGAGATGACAAGCGTTGCGGAAAACAAGATTTTCCATAACGTGATAGAAGAATTCATCAACGAAGCACCCGAGTACGATACATTCGAAGTCGTAAGAAATGTTCAGGACAGCATTAACGACATGCTCGAAAACAAAGTCTTTTCGGATGAACCCACACTCGACAGAAAGGGTGTAACCGAGCTTCTTAAGAATTCGGGCATAAAAGAAGAACATCTTCCTATTGTTGAAGAAAAATTCGAAAAGGAACTCGGAGAAAAAGGCATTCTTCATGCAGATCGAATCAAGGAAAAAGGAAGACTTGAAGTCAAGGGAGAAAACGTGAAGATTTCCGTTAAGCCCGAAGCTTCTTCACTTGTGGAAATAAAAATAATTGACGGAAGAAAATGTCTTGTAATCCCCATGGATTCGGATATGGAAGTAAACGGAATCATTAAGAAGATAACCGCCAAACTTGAGGAGGAAAAACAATGATAGTAATTTTGTTCGGACTTATTGCCATTCCTGTTATCGTAGCCATAGTAGCAGCCATCGCATCCGTTGTTTCTGCTGTTGCTTTTGTTGCAGGAGCAAGAGAGGACGAGGAATAATTGATGCTTAAAAGAGAAGATTACGAAGAACCCCGTTGCGTTCTTTGCATGAATGAAAAAAGCAGAGTACCCATGGACAGAGTGCTCGAAAAATTTGATTCATACCTTGAAAGCAAAGAAATCGGCAGAGCGAAGAGCCATCTTTTATATTGGCTTGAGGAAGCGAAAGTCAATCGGGACGAGGCAGGAGAGATAGTTCTTCTGGGCGAACTGATGGGATTTTGCAGAAAGAATTCCGAAATAAACGAGGCGATAGCTTTTGCTGAAAGCGCACTTTCAAAAGTTGATAAATACGGTTATTCGGATACCGTTACCGGCGCCACGGCTGTTTTAAATGCAGGTACCGTTTACAGGGCGGTGGGCGAATGCCAAAAAAGTGCGGCTTTATACGAGAGGGCCGAAAAGATTTACGAGAAAGAACTTGCATCGGAAGATGACAGACTCGGAGGTCTTTACAATAACTATGCTTCCACGCTCACGGAGCTTGGTGAGTTTGATAAAGCACTCGAAAAATACAACAAGGCTTTAAAGATAATGTCAGCTGCACCAAACGGCAAGCTTGAAGCAGCAATCACTTATCTTAACATGGCTGATTTGTATGTAAAAAAATTCGGCGTAATCGAAAGCGAAACGATTACGGATGAGCTTCTTGAAAAAGCATATACACTTCTTACGGACGATTCAATTGAAAAGAATGCATATTACGAATTTGTTCTCGACAAATGCATTCCGGCCTATGACCAGTTCGGTCAGTTTTTACGAAGCAATGAATTAAAAAGAAGAATCAATCGATTGTAATTATGAACGGTTTACAACTCGCAAGAGAATATTACGAAACATACGGAAAACAAATGCTGGAAGATAATTTTAAGGATTATCTTCCCTTTATTTCTGTCGGCCTGGCGGGAAGCGGTTCCGAAGTGCTCGGATTTGATGACGAGATAAGCAAAGATCATGATTTCGAGCCGGGTTTTTGCATTTTTATTCCGGGAGAAAACATAATTGACAGGAAAGCAGCTTTTTCGCTTGAGAGGGCATATGCAAAACTTCCTTCGGAGTTTAAGGGATTTACAAGACAAAAGATAAATCCTGCGGGCGGCGCAAGGCACGGTGTCATAAGACTCGAAGATTTCCTGACGGAAAAAATCGGCAATCCCGAAGGGAAACTTTCTGTATACGAATGGCTTAAAATCCCCACACAGTATCTTTTGGAAGTGACAAGGGGAGAACTTTTCTTTGACGGAGATAAAAAATTCACGAAGATAAGAGAAGAGCTTTCTATAATGCCAAGGGACATTCGTTTAAAGAGGCTTGCGGGACATCTTCTTATGATGAGCCAGTCCGGCCAATACAATTTTACGAGAATGTGCAAAAGAGGCGAATGGGCGGCAGCGGGAATCTGCGTATACGAATATGCGAAGAATGCCATCGCTTCAATCTATCTTTTGAATAATGAATACATGCCTTATTACAAATGGCAGTTAAGGGGGCTTAAGGAACTCGATATTTTATCCGAACTTGCTCTTCCGATTGAATTTTTGCTGACTGCTCCTAATGAAGAATCTTATGTCAACGAAAAAATCGAGAGAATGGAATTGACAGCGGGAGCGGTGATTGAGGAATTGATAAGTCAGGGCATAACCGAGGCAATTTGCGGGGACCTTACCAAGCATGCTTACTCTGTAAATGATTATGTAAACGACGGAGATTTACGTAATCTGAACATTCTTTCGGGAGTCTGAAATTTGTCGATTTTTTTGTCGGAAATTGATTGACATTTACAAGAGAAAATAAGTATAATCTTTCGGGATATAAGGATAAGAGGTGAAGATATGGGCGGATTTTTTGGAGTAACTTCAAAATCAAACTGCGTTTTCGATTTGTTTTTCGGTGTGGATTATCATTCGCATTTGGGTACCAGAAGAGGAGGCATGTGTCTCTATTCTGAAAACAAGGGGTTTGACCGCGCCATACATAATATAGAAAATTCTCCATTCAGAACCAAGTTTGAACGTGATTTTGAATTGATGGAAGGCACACTCGGCATCGGCTGTATTTCCGACAACGAGCCACAGCCTTTGATCGTACGTTCACATCTTGGTACTTTTTCTATTACAACGGTTGGAAAAATCAATAATACCGATGATTTGGTTAATAAGCTCTTTCATGACGGAATGTCTCATTTTCTCGAGATGAGCGGCGGAAGTATCAACCAGACCGAACTGGTGGCTTCTCTCATCAATCAGAAGAATTCCATTGTGGAGGGCTTATCTTATGTTCAGGAATGCATCGAAGGTTCCATGAGCGTATTGCTTATGACTTCCGACGGAATATATGCTTCCAGAGACAGATACGGAAGAACTCCTATACATATAGGAAGAAAGAAGGATGCTCAGTGTGCTTCTTTTGAAAACTTCGCATATCTGCATTTAGGATACAAAGACATTAAGGAACTCGGACCCGGAGAAATCGTATATATTACTCCCGAGAAGCTTGAAGTAAAGAAAGCTCCCGAGAAGCAGAAGAAAGTCTGCTCATTCCTTTGGGTATATTACGGATATCCCACATCCTGCTATGAAGGTGTGAATGTCGAAAAGATGAGATATCAAAACGGTGCCAACATGGCAGAGAGAGATGATGCAAAGGTCGATATCGTTGCAGGTGTTCCCGATTCGGGTACCGCTCATGCAATAGGATATGCCAACAAATCCGGCGCACCTTTTGCCAGACCTTTCATTAAATATACACCTACCTGGCCGAGAAGCTTTATGCCCGTTAAACAGAGCCAAAGAAATTTGATCGCAAAGATGAAGCTTATCCCTGTTGAAGCTTTGATTAAAGACAAGTCAATGCTTTTAATCGACGATTCAATCGTAAGAGGCACACAGCTTCGCGAAACAACGGATTTCCTTTTTGAAGCAGGTGCAAAGGAAGTACATGTAAGACCTGCATGTCCTCCCATTATGTACGGCTGCAAATACTTAAACTTCTCAAGATCCAATTCGGAAATGGACCTTATCGCAAGAAGAGTTATTTTTGAACTTGAAGAAGGAAACGTTACAGAGGAAGTATTAAAAGAATATACAAATCCCGAGAGCGAGAAGTACAAAAAGATGGAAGAAAAGATTCGTGAGATAATGCATTTTACGTCTCTTAAGTTCAACAGACTCGACGATATGATTGAAGCCATCGGATTGCCCAAGTGCGATGTTTGCACATATTGTTTCGACGGAGAGGAATAAAAGATATATCGATTTATTAAGGAGGTTTTTATGTCAAAGAGAGAGGATATTCATAAGGTCCTGATTATCGGATCCGGCCCGATTATTATCGGTCAGGCGTGTGAGTTCGACTATTCCGGAACGCAGGCTTGCAAGGCCCTCAAAAAATTAGGATACGAGATTGTACTGGTTAACTCCAATCCCGCGACTATCATGACTGACCCTACAACAGCAGATGTTACTTACATCGAGCCGTTGAATGTGGAAAGATTGACACAGATTATAGAAAAGGAACGCCCCGATGCATTGCTTCCCAACCTCGGAGGACAGTCGGGACTTAATCTTTGCTCGGAACTTTCCGAAGCAGGAGTTCTTGAAAAATACAATGTAAAAGTTATCGGTGTTCAGGTTGATGCCATTGAAAAAGGCGAGGACCGTATCGAGTTCAAGAACACTATGAATGCCCTCGGTATCGAGATGGCACGTTCTCAGGTTGCTTACTCCGTTGAAGAAGGACTTGAGATTGCAAAAGAAATCGGTTTCCCCGTAGTACTTCGTCCCGCATATACAATGGGCGGTGCAGGCGGCGGATTGGTATATAACGTGGAAGAATTCAAGACCGTTATGGCAAGAGGTCTTCAGGCTTCGCTTGTCGGACAGGTTCTTGTAGAAGAGTCAATTCTCGGATGGGAAGAACTCGAACTCGAAGTTGTAAGAGATGCAAAGGGCAACATGATTACCGTTTGTTTCATCGAAAACATCGATCCCGTCGGAGTTCATACAGGCGATTCCTTCTGCAGCGCACCCATGCTTACAATTTCCGAAGATGTTCAGAAGACTCTTCAGGAACAGGCATACAGAATCGTAGATTCAATCGAGGTTATCGGCGGATGTAACGTTCAGTTCGCGCATGACCCCGTATCGGGAAGAATCGTTGTTATCGAGATTAACCCCAGAACATCACGTTCTTCGGCACTTGCATCCAAAGCAACAGGCTTCCCCATCGCACTTGTATCCGCAATGCTTGCAGCAGGTCTTACTCTTGATGAGATTCCCTGCGGAAAGTACGGTACACTTGACAGATATTATCCCGACGGTGAATATGTCGTAATCAAATTCGCACGCTGGGCATTTGAGAAATTCAAAGGCGTAGAAGACAAACTCGGTACTCAGATGAGAGCCGTAGGCGAAGTAATGAGTATCGGCAAAACTTATAAAGAAGCTTTCCAGAAAGCCATCAGATCACTCGAGACAGGCCGTTACGGTCTCGGCTTCGCTAAGGATTTCAATGAGCTTACCAAGGAAGAACTTCTTGCAAGATTGGTTGTTCCCACATCCGAAAGACAGTTCATTATGTATGAAGCCTTAAGAAAGGGCGCTACCGTAGATGAACTTTTCGAGCTTACAAAGATTAAGCATTACTTCATCGAGCAGATGAAAGAACTCGTTGAGGAAGAGGAAGCACTCCTTCGCATGAAGGGCTCCGTTCCCGATGAGAAGAGCTTAAGACAGGCCAAGAAAGACGGTTTCTCCGATAAGTATTTAAGCCAGATTCTCGGCGTAAAAGAAGACGATATCAGAAATGCGAGAAAAGCAATCGGTGTTACCGAAGCTTGGGAAGGCGTTCACGTATCCGGAACCAAAGACAGCGCATATTATTATTCAACATACAATGCTCCCGATAAGAGCACAGTTAAGAATGACAAGCCCAAGGTAATGATTTTGGGCGGCGGTCCCAACAGAATCGGTCAGGGTATCGAATTCGACTATTGCTGCGTACATGCTGCATTCGCGCTTCGCGAACTCGGATTTGAAACCATCATCGTTAACTGCAACCCCGAGACTGTATCCACGGACTACGATACATCCGACAAGCTCTATTTCGAGCCTCTTACACTTGAAGATGTACTCAGTATCTATGAGAAGGAAAAACCCGTCGGCGTTATCGCACAGTTCGGCGGACAGACTCCTCTTAACCTCGCAGACTCACTTCAGGCAAACGGTGTAAAGATTCTCGGTACACCTCCCGAAGTAATCGACATGGCAGAAGACAGAGATCTTTTCCGTGCAATGATGAAGAAATTAAACATTCCCATGCCCGAAGCAGGAATGGCAGTTACCGTAGACGATGCTGTTGAAATAGCAGAGAAGATCGGCTACCCCGTAATGGTTCGTCCTTCCTTCGTTCTCGGCGGCCGCGGAATGGAAGTCGTATATGACAGAGAGAGCTTAAGAGATTACATGGCAGCAGCTGTCGGCGTAACACCTGACAGACCCATCCTTATCGACAGATTCTTAAAGAATGCAATGGAATGTGAAGCAGATGCAATTTCAGACGGCGAGCATGCTTTTGTTCCCGCTGTTATGGAGCATATCGAACTCGCCGGAATTCACTCAGGTGACTCCGCTTGTATCCTTCCTTCAATGCATATCTCTCCCGAGAATCTTGCAACAATCAAGGAATACACAAAGAAGATTGCGGTAGAAATGAACGTTCGCGGTCTTATGAATATGCAGTATGCCATCGAAGACGGTGTGGTATACGTTATCGAAGCCAACCCCAGAGCATCCAGAACAGTACCTTTGGTTTCAAAGGTCTGCGGTATTCAGATGGTTAAGCTTGCAACACAGATTATTACATCCGAGTTTACAGGTAAGCCTTCACCCGTTCCCGGACTTAAGGACAGCCATTACAATTACTACGGCGTAAAAGAGGCTGTATTCCCGTTCAACATGTTCCAGGAAGTCGATCCTCTTCTCGGACCCGAAATGAGATCCACAGGTGAGGTACTCGGTATCGCTCCCGACTTTGGCGAGGCTTATTACAAGGCTCAGGAAGGCACAAAGAATCCTCTTCCTCTTGAGGGAACGGTTCTTATCTCCGTTAATAAGAACGACAAGAAAGAACTTCCCGATGTGGCAAGAGCATTCCATGAATGCGGCTTCAAGATTCTTGCAACGGGAACAACATACGACCTTATCGAGTCACTCGGTATTCCCGCGACAAAGATCAAGAAGATGCAGGAAGGCAGACCCAATATTGTGGATGCCATCACAAATAAAGAGATTCAGCTTATTATCAATACACCTGCAGGCAAAGACAAGATATTCGATGATTCTTATATCAGAAAGAATGCCATCAAGCACAGAGTACCTTACATTACCACAATGGCTGCGGCAAAAGCTTCCGCAGCAGGTATCAAGGCAATCAAAGAGCAGGGACAGATCGGCGTAAAGAGTCTTCAGGATATTCATAAAGGTATAAGCTACAGCTAATAAAATATAAAACTTTTCGAGAAACCTTCCGTATAATTTTAGTTCATGACAAACGAGTACCATAAGCTTATGTTGGTATTGCAATTTTTGATGAAATTTTTTAAAATAATATGCGGAAGGTTATTTTCGGGGAGGAGTCAGCATGATTTATACTTACGAGTTGTCGGTGCAGGTAAAAAAATTCCTTGCAGGCAATACAGAGGCTTTTGAAAAAATTTTCGTAATGACCGCAGATGATGTCTATTTCCATGTATCCATGGTTATCAGCGATCCCGCAGAAGCGGAGAGAATGGTCATTAAAATATATAAAGATCTTTATATGCAGTTCGGAAGACTTGATAAGGTTGAAAACGTTATCTCATGGTATAACGAGATTCTTTATCATGAGCTCGATAACTGGGTAGGCAAGCATTATATGGAACTGCTTGTTACCGAGACCAAGGGAAAATTCGATCATCCAAAGAGCAACAACGACGTTCTTTACGGCGAGAAGCTTTATAACGAGTCGGAGACTGCTCTTATAGCGGTTGATTATATTTATGAATTAAATCCCATTCATGCGCTTACATCACTTGCATATTTCTTTGACAAACTGGCTGTAAATGAAATTGCCAATCTGTTACAGGTGGATGATGACAGAATAAACAAGAGAGTTAAGTATATCACTCTCACGATTGAAGACTTTTGTAAGCAGTACGCCAAGAGTCATGAGGTCAGAATAGCTACGGTTGACGCTCATATGATTCTTTTGGCATATGTTCAGTTGTTCAAATCGGTTGAATTACCTCATCCCAATAAAGTTTACCAGAAGATTATAGAGGCATTAAGATAGTGTACAAATATCTGTTTTTTGATCTAGACGGTACGTTGACGGATTCTCAAGAAGGCATAACTAAATCAGTTAGTTATGCCTTAATTAATTTAGGGCTCGAGGACATACCGTTTGAGGAAAGAAAAAAATTCATCGGTCCCCCGCTTCTTGATTCATTTATGAATATCTGTAAAATGGATGAAGAGACCGCAAGGGAAGCCATAAGGTTATACAGAAGCCGATATTCGGAAGTCGGAAAGTATGAGAACAGACCTTATGACGGTATACCGTTGTTATTGGAAAAACTGAAAAAAGATAACAGGGTTCTTATCATAGCATCAAGCAAACCCACCGAATTTGTAGTCGACATATTAAAGAAGTTTGATATATACGAATATTTCGACATCATATCCGGTGCCGACATGGCAGGGCTTAAAGGCTCGAAGGAAGATGTTATAAGCGAAGCTTTAAAAGAACTTGATTTAAACGACGATGAAAAGAAGCAGGTCGTTATGATAGGCGACAGGCATTATGATATCCTCGGCGCAAAGTATTTCGGACTTGACTCCATCGGAGTCGGATACGGGTTCGCCAAAGACGAGGCGGAACTTGTGGACGCAGGCTGTACTTATTATGCAAAGACCGTGGATGATCTTGCAAGAATACTGTTTGAATAAAACGGATTCTAAAAAAGCCGGCATTAATCGGAAATATTTAAAAACAGAAAAAACAAAAAACAGAAAAACAGAATTACTATTAAAATATGCGGAAATACCGCAGGAAATAATACAGGAGAAGGAAAATGGAAATTTTTGAAGAGTTGAAGGCAAGAGGACTTCTTGCACAGTTAACGGATGAAGAAGAAATCAGAGAACTTGTAAATAACGGAAAAGCCGTTTTTTATATCGGATTCGACCCTACCGCTGACAGCCTTCACGTAGGTCACTTTATGGCACTTTGCCTTATGAAGAGACTTCAGATGGCAGGCAACAAGCCCATTGCTTTAATCGGAGGCGGTACAGGACATATCGGAGACCCTTCCGGAAAGAGCGATATGAGAAAGATGCTCACCAAGGAAGACATCGATCATAACTGCGAATGCTTTAAGAAGCAGATGAGCAAATTCATCGATTTTTCCGAAGGAAAAGCTTTGATGGTCAACAATGCGGACTGGCTTTTAAATCTTAATTATATTGAACTTTTAAGAGAAGTAGGTGCATGTTTCTCGGTTAACAACATGCTTCGTGCAGAGTGCTACAAGCAGAGAATGGAAAAAGGACTTACTTTCCTTGAGTTTAACTACATGATCATGCAGAGCTACGATTTCTATATGCTCTTCCAGAAATACGGATGCAACATGCAGTTTGGCGGTGACGACCAGTGGTCCAACATGCTTGGCGGTACCGAACTCATCAGAAAAAAACTTGGCAAAGATGCATACGCAATGACCATTCAGCTTCTTCTTAACTCAGAAGGAAAGAAGATGGGTAAGACAGAAAAGGGCGCTGTATGGCTTGATCCCGAGAAGACATCTCCTTATGAATTCTTCCAGTACTGGAGAAACGTAGCGGATTCGGATGTTCTTAAGTGCATCAGAATGCTCACATTCCTTCCTCTTGAGGAAATCGACAAAATGGATTCATGGGAAGGCGCACAGCTTAACGAAGCAAAGGAAATCCTCGCTTACGAACTCACCAAGATGGTACACGGTGAGGAAGAGGCCAACAAGGCCAAAGAAGCCTCCAAGGCTTTATTTGCAGGCGGCGGAAACCTTGAGAACATGCCCAGTTGTACATTGACTGACGAAAACTTTAAAGACGGTCAGATTGACTTAATCGGAATCCTTGTTGCAGCAAAGCTTGCGCCCACACGTTCGGAAGGAAGAAGAACCATCGAGCAGGGCGGATGCAGCGTAAACGATGAGAAGATTACAGACATCAAGAAAGCATACACCAAAGAAGAAATTGCCGCAGGCGACTTCATTGTCAAGAAAGGCAAAAAGAGCTTCTGCAAGATAGTTTTATAAAAGTTGACAGCACCCGGTTGCCCATTAAGGCATCCGGGTGATTTATAATTAGATGGATTAATGATGATATTAAGAGTTTTACCGAAAACGGAGAAGATAAATGGATAATACAAAATATTTAAAAATTCTTGCAAAACAGTATCCCACGCCCGAACAGGCGGCTACGGAAATTATTAACCTTGAGGCGATTCTTTCGCTTCCGAAAGGAACAGAACATTTCTTGACCGATGTCCACGGTGAATATGAGCAGTTTGAGCACGTGCTTAAGAACGGTTCGGGTACGGTTAAGAGAAAAATCGAAGCAGTACTTGGAGACAAGAGCAGTGAGTACAAGAAGAGACTTGCGACTTTAATATATTATCCCAAGGAGAAGCTTGAACTTATCAAGGCCGAAGGAATCAATACAAACGAATGGTATAAAGAGACCATAATGGATCTTGTGGATGTACTCAAATGCGTATCGAGTAAATATACGAGATCGAAAGTAAGAAAAGCTATTCCCGAAGAATTCAGATATGTAATCGAAGAACTTATTACAGAAAAACAGGAAATAAGCGATAAGGAAAAATATTACAAAAGCATCATCGATACGATAGTAAGAGTGGGAGAGGCGGACAGTATCATCATTGCAATTTCCAATCTTATTCAGAGAATGGTCGTGGATCATCTTCATATTGTCGGTGATATTTATGACAGAGGACCGGGTCCTCATAAAATCATGGATACACTTTGCAACTATCATTCGGTAGACCTTGTATGGGGCAACCATGATGTGGTATGGATGGGCGCTGCTGCAGGGCATCCTGCATGTATTGCAAACGTAATCAGAATGTCTGCAAGATACGGCAATTTAAACATTATAGAGGATGCATACGGCATTAACCTTCTGCCGCTTGCAACCTTTGCAATGGAGACTTACAAAAATACCGACAATTCGAGATTTAAATTAAAAGAAACAAGCAGCGGTGAATTCGTCAATGCTTCCGAGATTGAGAGCGAGATGTATAAAGCCATCACCGTAATACAGTTTAAGCTTGAAGGCGAAGTCATAAAAAGAAATCCCGATTTTGAGATGGATGATCAGCTCCTTTTGCATAAGATAGATTTTGACAAACAGGAAGTTGAAATAAACGGCCAAAAATATCCGCTTCTTGAATGCGATTTCCCGACCATCGATAAAAACGACCCTTACAGATTAAGCGATGAAGAAGAGATGATTGTCAAGCTTCTCGTTAAAGCTTTCATGCATTCGGAGAGACTAAAAAGACATATTAAGTTCCTTTATAAGAAAGGCGCCATGTACAGAGTCTACAACGGCAATCTTTTATATCACGGCTGCGTACTTTTAAATGAAGACGGAAGTTTCGCGCATTCGAAGATCTGCAATAAAGACACATACGGAAAGAACCTCTACGAACTTCTTGAAGAATATGCAAGAAAAGCATATTATTCGCCGATTGGCTCTGCTGACAGGGTGAAGGGCGGAGATATCCTCTGGTACTTATGGTGCGGCCCTAAATCACCCCTTTACGGCAGAAACAAAATGACTACTTTCGAAAGACTCTTTGTTGAAGACAAATCCACTCACAAAGAGATAAAGGATCCGTACTATTCATATATTGAGGAAAGCGCCGAAGTTGCGGATGCCATCTTAAAAGAATTCGGTGCTACCGGAAAATATTCGCACATTATTAACGGTCACGTGCCCGTAGAGATTAAGAACGGTCAGACACCGATTAAAGCAGGCGGAAAAGTCCTTATGATAGACGGCGGTTTTTCAAAGGCTTATCATGAGAAAACAGGCATGTCGGGATATACTCTTGCAATCGATTCGCACGGAATGTGGCTCGTACAGCATGAGAAATTCGAATCCAAGGCCAAAGCCATAGCAGGTGAGACGGACATTCTTTCGGATACTTTAAAGGTTATGGACTTTGATGAGAGAATGTATGTACGAGATACCGACAACGGTAAGAGACTCATGGAAGAAGTGTCGGATCTTGAAGAACTTCTCTCGGCTTACAGGGACGGTAAATAGAAACCGGATTTTCTTGTGGCATTTTGACGAAAATTGTTTTATAATATTATGTAAATTTTTCAAAGACAAAAAACGCACTAAAAAAGGCTTTTCATAATCGGAAAGGAGGGAGAAATATGGCAGTCAACAAAGAAGATTTGGTTCAAAACGATTTTATTATCGACTACGGTCGCATAGAAGACATCGGTGCCAATATAGAGCCTGCCGTACTTTATCAGGATCTCATAAAGAGAATCCGAGATTATCACCCTTCGGAAGATTTTTCATCGATAAAGGCAGCTTACGAGCTTGCTTATTCCGCACATGAGGACCAGAGAAGAAAGAACGGTGAGCCGTATATCATTCACCCTCTTTATGTGGCTATCATCCTTGCCGATCTTCAGATGGATAAGGAAACCATTATCGCAGGATTGCTTCATGATGTTGTGGAAGACACAGTCCTTACAACTGAGGACATTGAAGCCAAATTCGGAGCCGAGGTAGCCAAACTTGTAGCCGGTGTTACCAAGGTCACCAAGGACTTTAATTATTCTTCAAAGGAAGAAGAACAGGCTGTCAATTTAAGAAATATGTTTCTTGTTATGGCACAGGATATCCGTGTTATCATCATTAAGCTCGCGGACAGACTTCATAACATGAGAACTCTGGAACATATGCCTCCGCACAAACAGTACGAGAAGGCCAAAGAGACAATGGAGATTTATGCTCCGTTCGCACAAAGACTCGGTATCGGTAAAATCAAAGTCGAACTCGAGGATTTGTCTTTTAAATATCTTGAACCCGAAGCTTACGACAATCTCGTCAATCAGATGGTCTTCACCAAAGAAGAGCGCGAGGATTATATCGCAAACATCGTTATGAAAGTTAAAAGAATCATGGACGATGCGGATATTCATGCGAGAGTCGACGGAAGAGTAAAGCATCTTTTCAGTATTTACAGAAAGATGAAGAATCAGGGCAAGACGCTCGATCAGATTTACGATCTCTTCGCGGTAAGAATTATCGTTGAAGATGAAGAAGATTTATATACGGTACTCGGTTATGTACACAAGAACTTTAAGCCGATGAACAATCGTTTTAAGGATTATGTGGCAAACCCCAAGGAGAACGGATATAAATCCATACATACAACAGTATTTGATACCACGGATGCAAAGGCACCTTTCGAGATTCAGATAAGAACCAGAGAGATGCATAAGGAAGCTGAATACGGTATCGCTTCCCACTGGAAATACAAGGAAGAATCCGACGGCAAGAAAGTATCTGCAAAAGAGGTTGAAAAGAGCGACTGGCTTAGAAGCCTTACGGAATGTCTTGAAGAGGAAGATAACGAGAAATTCTTATCTTTGATTCATGATGATCTTGATATTTTCTCCGAGAATATTTACTGTTCATCGCCCAAAGGACGTACCATTGAACTTCCGAGCGGCTCGACACCGATTGATTTTGCATATGCAATCCATACCGATGTCGGCAACAAGATGGTCGGAGCCATGGTCAACAATGTTCATGTCGGCAATGATTATACGCTCAAAAACGGCGATATCGTTGAGATTATCACGAACAACAATTCCAACGGACCGAGTCGTGACTGGCTTAAAAAAGTCCGCTCAACTCAGGCGAAGAACAAGATCAATCAGTGGTTCAAGAGACAGCAAAAAGACGAGAATATTATTAAAGGACGCGAAAAGGTTCAGGATTACTGCAAGCAAAACAACATCGACCTTTCCGAGGTTCTTACCGAAGAATACAAGAGAAAGCTTCTTGACAATTATTCCTTTAAGGATTGGGATGCTCTTCTTGCGGCCATCGGTCACGGCGGCATAAAAGAAGGCCAGGCAATCAACAGAATAATTGCAATGTACGAAAAGGATCATCCGAAGGTTTATACAAACGAGGAAGTCATTGAATCGATAAGAAACAACGCTGCCAAGTCCAACAAGCCCGGCCAGAGAAACGGTATTATCGTTAACGGTACCAATGATGTGGAAGTGCGATTCGGCAAATGCTGTAATCCCATACCCGGCGATAACATCATAGGCTTTATCACAAGAGGCAGGGGCGTTACCATCCACAGAGTGGACTGTATAAATATGAGCCCCGAAGTGCTTTCCGAAGAAGACAGACAGCGAATCATTGTTGCCGACTGGCAGGAAGAAGCGCTTGACGGTATACTCGACAATTATCTTGCCGAGATTACGATATTTGCAAACGAGAGAACAGGACTTCTTTATGATGTAACAAAGATATTTACCGAAGCTGATACGATGATTAACATGCTTCACACAAATGTCTCAAAGAAGGGTGTAGCCACCATGCGCCTTTCATTCAGAATAAGAAGCAAGGAAGAACTCGACAGACTCTGTGCGAAACTTTCGGGAATTGACGGAGTTATTGAAGTAGAAAGAACAAAATAAGGATTATCAATAAATGTCAGAAATTAAAGTCGGCTGCCTTACACTTGGCATGCTTGGAAACAATACTTATTTTTTGCACAGGGAAGGCGAGTACGATTGTATTCTTATTGACCCTGCAAGAGACGGCGAGATGCTTGTTACAAAGTTAAGAGAAAAAGGACTTACGATTAAAGCCATCTTTTTGACACATGCGCATTTTGATCATATCGTCGGAGTAGAGGGAGTTAAGAAGTTAAGCGATGCACCCATTTACGGAAGTGCCATTGATGCGGAAGCTTTTCTTGATCCCGAAAAAAATCTTTCGACGGAATATGTACATAAAGGAATAAGTATCAAACTTGATCATGAACTGCTTGAAGGTGATGAGATTTCAATCGGAAACATGAAATGCAAAGTATTTATTACACCGGGACATACACCGGGAAGTACATGCTTTTATTTTGAAGACGATCATCTGCTCTTCAGCGGCGATACATTGTTTTTTGAGAATATAGGAAGAACGGATTTTCCGAACGGTTCAATGAGCGATGAGGTGCGTTCCGTGGAGAGACTCTTAAAACTTCCTCCCGAGACCAAGGTATATCCGGGTCATAACGATTTCACCACCATTGAGCATGAAAGACAGTATAACCCCTATTCACAGATGACTGAAATATAATTAAAGAGGACATACATATGAGTTTAACAAAAAAGCCCGTTACGGGCATGAAGGATATTTTACCCGAAGAGATGCGAATCAGAGATTATTGTATCTCCATGATTGAAAAGACATACGAATCATTCGGATTCTCGCACATCGAAACTCCGGGTGTTGAGCACATCGAAAACCTCTGCTCCAATCAGGGCGGTGAAAACGAGAAGCTTATATTTAAGATTATGAAAAGAGGAGACAAACTTAATCTTTCCGAAGCAGCAAGCGAAAACGATCTTGCGGATTCAGGATTGAGATATGATTTAACCCTTCCCCTTTCAAGATTTTATGCCAACAATCAGGCTACGCTTCCCGCACCTTTCAAGGCTTTGCAGATGGGTAACGTATGGAGAGCGGAGAGACCTCAGAGAGGAAGATTCCGCCAGTTCATGCAATGTGATATCGATATCCTCGGAGAAGAGAGCAATCTCGCCGAAATCGAACTCGTACTCGCAACCACCACACTTTTATCAAAACTTGGATTTTCGGATTTCAAAGTCAAGATTAACGAAAGAAGAATCTTAAAAGCCATGGCTTCATATGCCGGCTTTGATGAGGACAAGACAGACCTTGTATTCGTTATCCTCGACAAGATGGATAAGATCGGTTTTGAAGGCGTAAAAGAAGATTTGATTGCCAACGGATTCGAAGCTTCGACAGTTGAAAAATACATGTCTCTTTTTGATGAAATGGCCAAGAATGAAGGCGCATCGAGTGTCGACAATATTGATTTCTTAAAGGGCAAATTAAACGGTTTGCTTGACGATGCGGTAGCTGATAATTTAAAAGAAATCTTCGCATCGGTAAATGCTGCAAAGACAGCTGATTTTAAACTTGCTTTCGACCCTACTTTGGTAAGAGGAATGGGTTATTATACCGGTACGATTTTCGAAATCGAAATGTCTGAACTTAACTGCTCTGTTGCAGGCGGCGGAAGATATGACAAGATGATCGGTAAATTTACAGGCAACGATACACCTGCATGCGGATTTTCAATCGGATTTGAACGTATCATTACCATCATGCTTGAGAAGGGATTCAAGATTCCCGGCGAGAGTGAAAAGACTGCTTTCCTTGTAGAGAAAAATATTTCCGGAGAGAGAATGGGAGAGATTATTAGGGAAGCAAACGCACTTCGTGCCGATGGCAAGATAGTGTTAATTGCCAAAATGAACAAGAATAAGAAGTTCCAGCGTGAAACCCTTGAGAAACAAGGCTTTACGGAATTCAAGAGCTTTTATGCCGAAGAACTTAAATTTTAAAAATGGTCAAAATATTTGTATTTAAAGTTGATAGCAAAAATGAGGGCATCTTAGTTGATAAGATGTCCCTTTTGTCATTAAAAGAAAGAGAAAAATTATCAAAATACAAATATGACAAGGACAGAAATTTATCCCTTGCGGGAAGGCTGATGCTTTTTTGTTTTGCGGAAAGATTCAAGGACGAAAAATACGGTGAAGTAAACTTTGTAAATGACCTTGATGAATTCTGCAAGGAAAACTTAAGTGACATAGAGATTGTATACGGCGAAATAGGAAAAGGAGAGGTAAAAGACAGGGATGATTTGTTTTTTAACATCTCTCATTCAAAAGAATACTGTGTACTTGCCTTATCGGATGAAGAAGTCGGAGTGGACATCCAGGAAATCAAGGATATAAGAGCGGATATTGCCGGCAGATTTTTCGAAAAGAGGGACAACGATTATATAGACAGTGAAGAGGACAAAAAAAGAGAACGCTTCATTGAGGTCTGGTGTGCCAAGGAAAGCTATGCCAAACTTACCGGAAAAGGTATAGGGGAGGGATTCTCCACATTCTATGAAAACTTCGATAAAATGGAACTTTTTGACAGCAAAAGCAATGAACTCAAAGGGTATCTGAAAAGGTACGAGATAGATTCTGATTATGTCTGTTTTGCGGCTTCAAGAAACCAAAGGTTCTAAGCAGGGATAAAAAAAGGACAAATTTACTAAAAATTAGTAATCATTTTTAACACTATTATATATAGACTATATATATTTATTTATATATAATAATAGCAGTAGGGGAAAAATACGGATGTTTGTAATTATGATTCGTAATATACGAAATTATTTCTAAAATGAGGTAGTTTATTATGGATAATAAGGACAAATTGACCGGGTTATATCTATTTGACGATTTCATAGAGGTCGCTTCCGAGAGAATTGGGGAAGCTTCGGAAGACACTCTATTCGTTTTGATTTCTGCGGATTTTTCCAAATTTAAGTACATAAACAGAGTTTACAGTTACGGTGCGGGCGATAAGCTCATTAAAGATCTTGCCGATGCGTTGGCCGGTCAGAAAGAGTGCGTTGTAGCCTGCAGACCCTATTCCGATCATATCCTCGGACTTTTTGCTTTCACGAAATGTGACTGGGATGTCGAAAAAGAGAGACTTAAAAAACTCGAAGAAGACTTTTGCAAGGCACATAAAAAAGCCTACTCTAAAACATCCGTACACCTTAACATAGGTGTTTACCTTGTAGAAGACAACAACGAGCCCATTACTTCGATTATCGACAAAGCCAATATTGCAAGAAGAAGCGTCAAGGGCAATTACACGGTTCCTTATGCACTGTATACACAGAAACTTCAGACACTTAAGGAAGCAGAATCAAGACTTATTCCGATTTTTGAAAAAGCTCTTGAAAATGATGAGATTCTTGTTTACATGCAGCCTAAAATCAGCGTGAAGAAAGGCGGCATAAGAGGTGCGGAAGCTCTCACAAGACTTATCGATGACGACGGACAGATTGTTCCTCCGGATATCTTTATTCCGGTGCTTGAGAATTCAGGCAAGGTTCTCGATCTTGACTGGTATGTCATGAAGTACGTTTTCAAGAAAATCGATGAATGGTTAAGAGAGGGAAGAACGGTAGTTCCCATTTCGGTGAACCTTTCAAAATTGCATTTTTATCATGATTCGCTCGTTGAAGATATCATGAGAGAATTCGAGAAATATGATTTCTCACCCGATTATGTGGAATTCGAGGTTACCGAATCGGTTTTCTTTGAAGAGGCCGAATTGATTATCGACAAGATTGAGAAATTAAGAGCCAACGGATTTAAGATTTCCGTGGACGATTTCGGTGCCGGTTATTCATCACTTAACTTAATCGGTATTCTTCCCGTTGATATCATCAAACTCGATAAGGGATTCATCAAGAATTCCCTTAACAACAAAAAGGGTATGGATATCATAAAAGGATTAATCCGTATTCTCAACGAGATTGAAATGGATATCGTGTGCGAAGGTATCGAGACCAAGGACGAAGAGAGAATCGTATATGAATTCGGCTGCGATTCAATGCAGGGATTCTTATATGACAGACCGATTCCCATCGGAAACTTCGAAGACAAATATATGTTAAGACAGGTTATTTAATTTTTCATATAACCGTTGAAAAAATCAAACAAAAAAGGCTGTTGCAAAACAGCCTTTTGTTTATTTTGGATATATTTAAAACATTAAATTCTTTTTTTTAATATCTACACAAACAGCTTTTTCATATTGTCTTTTATGCTGCCATAGAATGTGTAGTCGGCAAAGCGGTCTCCGTATTTCTCTTCTTTGGTCAGAAGAATGAGATTACTGCCCTTGTAGTGACCGGTGACATATTGAACCTTGGAACTGCCGAGGTCCGCTCCGAGCACTATGATGGTGTCGGCATTGAAGCAATGAATGGCCGCCTGAGTATAGAGATCGTTGTCAACACGCTCTCCCAATAATCTTAGGTTGGGTCGCAAAGCTTTTTTGCATTCATCGCAATACGGAATGGAACGACTTGAGAGAAGATAATCAACGTCGAAAGTCTTTAAACATTTGGGACAGTAATTGTTATATACACTGCCTGCCACTTCAACGAGATTTTCGATTCCTGCAAGTTTTTCAAGACCGAAGATGTTAAACGAAACCACCGATTCCAGGTTTCCCTGTTCCTCTACGGATTTCATGATTTCGTATGTTTCGTCGGGATGAGGGAGATAAGAAATAACTTCTTTTTTGTAGAACTCATAAAAACGTTCTTTTCTGGATGAAAACTCACTTGCCGAAAGAAGCTGTTCCGGGCACATATGATATTCTTTTTCTATCGAATAGAAAATATCTGATGCCCAAAGATCCCTACCGCCGCATTCCACGATGGAGCCCAAACCGGTCAGAAATACGATTTTGTTCGATTGTCTGATAATGTTTCGTACCGTTTTAAGCATATTTTATTCCCCTATAAATATATTTTAAATCTTTATGGACAAATGTCAATGGCGATGATGGACAAGGTGCCCTGAGAAATAAAACTTGTGCATAATCTGCGTTTTAAATATAATATTATCCATAATATTTTTGTGAGGATATCGTGGACATTATTTTTAAAATCGCAATATTAGTATTACTGTTAATATTATCGGCATTTTTTTCGTCCGCCGAAACCGCGTTTAACTGTGCAAACGAAATAAGATTAAAAAGCCTTGCGGAAGACGGAAACAAAAGAGCCAAAGCGGTACTTAAAATACTTGATAATTATTCAAAATTAATAAGCGGAATCTTAATCGGAAACAATATCGTAAACATCGTGGCTTCGTCGCTTACGACAACGCTTGCGTTACTTAGCGGTTTTTCATTTGCCGTATCGATTGCAACAGGTGCATTGACGATAATAATTCTTCTTTGCGGAGAAATAATTCCCAAAAACTGGGCGAAGATAAAGGCCGATAAAATAGTGCTTTTTTATGCTTATTTTTTCAGGATTTATCTGACTCTTTTCACGCCCGTCATTTTCCTTTTTGACAAGACGGCATTAATCTTAATGAAGATATTAAGGATTAACACAAAAGATGATGCACCTTCCATTACCGAAGGGGAATTAAGAACCATTCTTGATACTTCGCACGAAGACGGTGTCATTGAAGAGAAAGAAAAGGATATGATTATCAACCTTTTCGATTTGTCGGATTCGAAGGCGAGGGATATTATGATTCCCCGTATCGACATGGTGATGGTAAGCGAGAATGCAACGTATCGTGAAATCCTGAATGTGTTTAAGGAAAACATGTATACAAGACTTCCGGTCTACAGAGACACAAAGGAACATGTAATCGGAATCATCAATATAAAGGATTTTCTTTTTGTCAAAAATCCCGACAAGTTTAAGATTGAAGATTATTTAAGAGAGCCTTATTACACATACGAATATAAAAACACCTCGGATCTTTTGACGCAGATGAGACTTTCTTCAAACAATATCGCCATCGTTTTGAACGAATACGGCGATGCGGAAGGCATGATTACACTTGAGGATCTGCTTGAGGAAATCGTCGGAGAAATCAGGGACGAATACGATACCGACGAAGAAGAACTCATCGAAAAAGTATCCGACAACGAATATATCGTACAGGGCAATTTAAAACTAGATGACATTAATGATGCGCTCGACACCGAGTTTGAGAGTGAGGATTACGATTCCATCGGCGGTCTTATGATAGACAATCTCGACAGACTCCCCAAAGAAGGAGAGAGCGTAACCCTTGAGGATGAAACCGTGCTTACGGCACTAAAAGTAGCCAGAAACCGAATTTTGTCGGTGAAAATTCTTCTTCCCGAAAAGAAAGAGGAAAATGAAGGCGCCGATGAGGAAGAAAACGCCTGAAATCCGTATAAAAAGCCAAGTCAGAGAAACCTTCGGAAGTATTTACTTTCGAAGGTTTTTATGGCATAATAATATATTGTGCGAAAGAATGCGGTAAATTATCAAACAAATTACGATTGCCGTAAATATTACATAAAAGAAAGGTTTTTGAAATGAAAGGCAAAACAGGAAAGATTATAGCTTTATTTCTTATACTGCTTATTACCGGAGGACTCGGATACATAGCTGTATGCGGTGTCGGCGAAGGCAAAGTGGGAAGCTATAGAAACGTATCTCAGGGCCTTGACCTTGCGGGCGGATTAAGTATCACATATCAGGTTGTAGGAGAAGACAATCCAACAGCGGAGGATATGAACGATACAATCGAGAAATTAAGAAACAAAGCTGAGACATATTCCACCGAAGCTCAGGTTTACCAGGAGGGTGGAAACAACGATCGTATTACCATCGAAATCCCCGGTGTAACGGATGCTTCAAGCATACTTGAAGAGCTCGGAAGACCCGGTTCGCTGTATTTTATTTCTCAGACCGACAATGAAGGAAATCTCAACTATTATTACGAGATGACCGCCGAAGGCCAGGTAGTATATATCAACGAAAAATTCGAGAAATACTACTATGTTAACGACAATCTTACAGTAAGATATGACGACACAACAGGTGCGGCTCTTTTGGATGACAACGGAAACATCGTTAATTACGACCGTAATGCATATGAAGAAGAGAATGTATCCTACATGCTTTTAAAGAACATCGATACTCTTAAGGCAGACGGTTCAATCATTCTTGACGGTGCGGATGTTAAGAGTGCCAAGGCTGCAACTCAGGAAAATCAGAGCACAGGCGGAAAGGATTCCGTAGTTGCATTGTCATTTAACGATGCAGGTACGGCCAAGTTCGCAGAAGCAACACAAAGAGCATATTCAAGAGGTGAATCAATCGCCATTTACTATGACGGAAACTTTATATCTGTACCCAGAGTACAGGTTGTAATCACCAACGGCGAAGCAGTTATCACCGGTATGGCAAACATTACCGAAGCAGATCGTCTTGCGTCAAAGATTCGTATCGGTGCACTCAAACTTACACTTGAAGAATTAAGATCCAATATCGTAGGTGCCCAGCTTGGTTCGGAAGCTGTTTCCACTTCCATTAAGGCTGCGGCAATCGGTCTCGGACTTGTAGCGGTAATCATGATCGGTGTTTACTTTATACCCGGTCTTGCGAGTGTGCTTGCACTTGCACTTTACACAGTATTGATAGTAGTAATCCTTTCGGTATTTAACGATGCGATTACACTTACACTTCCCGGTATCGCAGGTATCATCCTTTCAATCGGTATGGCTGTCGATGCCAACGTTATTATTTTCGCGAGAATCAGAGAAGAACTTGCAAAAGGAAAGACACTTGAAGAGTCTGTTAACGTCGGATTCAAGAAGGCTTTAAGTGCCATCGTTGACGGTAACATCACAACACTTATTGCAGCCCTTGTGCTTATGTTCTTCGGATCGGGTACCGTTAAGGGATTTGCACAGACTCTTGCAATCGGTATCGTTCTTTCAATGTTTACGGCCCTTGTAATCACAAGACTTATTCTTCAGGGCTTCATGGCACTTGGAATTACCAATCTTAAGCTTTACGGTGTCGCTAAAGAAAGAAAGAGCATCAACTTCTTAAGCAAGAGCCATTTATTCGTTATTATTTCCGTAGTTCTTATCGTCTGCGGTTTCGTATTCATGGGAATCAATGCAGCCAAGACAGGCGGAATGCTTAATTACTCCCTCGAATTCAAGGGCGGTACTTCTACAAGCGTTGAATTAAGCGAAAACATGACAATCGAAGAAATCGACAATCAGATTACCCCTCATATCGAGGAAATCACTGGTGACGGTGATGTACAGATTCAGAAGGTTGAAGGCGGCAATCAGATTATCATAAAGACAAGAACACTTGAAGATGCGGAAAGAGACAAGCTTGATTCACTCCTTGTTGAAAGCTTTAACGCAGTTGAAGGTTCACTTGAATCAGAGACCATTTCAGCTACAATCTCCGGAGAGATGAAGAAGGAATCAATCATCGCCGTATCAATCGCCGTACTTTGTATGCTTTTATATATTTGGATTCGATTTTCCGATTTCAGATTCGGTATCGCAAGTATCGCATGTCTTGTACATGACGTATTGATAGTTCTTGCATTCTACGCAGTGGCAAGAATAAGCGTAAGCTCAACATTCATTGCCTGTATGCTGACGATAGTCGGTTATTCGATCAACGCGACCATCGTTATCTTCGACAGAATAAGAGAAATGTTAAAAGAAGAAAAACTTCGTATCGAGTCGATGGGCTCAAGAAGAAAGAAAAAGAAAAAAGGCGAAGAGGTCAATCCCGAGAATGTGTTAAATGTAAAGGAAATCGTAAATGCTTCCATTACACAGACACTTTCAAGAAGTATATTTACTTCGCTGACCACATTCGTCATGGTACTTCTTTTGTACATACTGGGTGTTACTTCAATCAAAGAATTCGCCCTTCCTCTGATGATCGGTATTCTTTGCGGTACATACTCATCCGTATGCCTTGCCGGAACAATCTGGGTATTCTTAAGAAAGATATTTGTTCCCAAGGACAATGACGACGAAGACGAATTACCTTAAAAAAGACAGCCTTGCATTTGCGAGGCTTCTTTTGAAATTATGGTATAAAAAGAAATTTTGGAATTGATGAAAAACTGGATTTTACTAAGGAAAGCGGCGGATTATGAATCTTTGTCCAAAGAACTTGACATAGATCCCGTAGCGGTAAGAATCATGGTCAACAGAGGCATCACCGATGTTGAAGAGATGAAAAGGTTTCTTGATACGGACATAACCGAGAGCTTTTCCTATAAAGGTCTTCCGAACATTGAGGAAGCGATAAACAAAATAAAAGAAGCCAAAGAAAAGAATTTAAGATGCAGGATAGTCGGAGATTACGATGCCGACGGAGTCTGCGCCACGACGATTCTTTATAAAGGGCTTTCTTTATTCGGTCTTGACTGTGATTTCGTGATTCCGAACCGTTTAATCGACGGCTACGGGATAAACGAAAGCATTGTAAAAAAAGCTTATGATGACGGAATAGGATTTATCATAACCTGCGATAACGGAATTTCCGCAAAAGATGCAATTGACCTTGCCAAAGATTTGGGCCTTGAGGTTGTGGTTACCGATCATCATACGGTGACTGAAAGCGAGGTTCCGACAAAGGTAAAAGAACTTGTCAATCCCAAGATGAGCATTAATGCATATCCATTCTCGGACATATGTGGCGCTCAGGTTGCTTTTAAGGTCCTTACGGCACTTTTTGACGGCGCATCAAAGTTCGAGCCGTTAAAAGAAGAACTTCTCGAATTTGCGGCCATAGCGTGCGTTACGGACGTAATGCCGCTTGAAAAAGAAAACAGAAATCTTGTCAAATGGGTATTAAAGCGCCTTAAGAATGCCAAAAATCCCGGCCTTAACAGACTTTGCGAAAAATGCGAAGTATCCACCAAAGCATATGCGGTAAATGTATCCGATATAGGATTTCGAATAGGACCTTGCATAAACGCAGCGGGAAGAATAGAAGTTGCGGATGATTGCGTAAAGCTTTTTCTTTTCAAAGATGATAAAGAAATCGATTCGCTTTGCGACAAACTTATAGCGCAGAACAATGCAAGAAAAGATTTGACGGAAAAGTGTGTCAGGGAAGGCATTGAATATATTGAGAAAAACTTCGATGAGAAAAACCTTCCGGATGTGCTTGTATTGTATCTTCCCAATTGCCATGTCGCAATCTGCGGTCTGGTGGCAGGAAGAATAAGAGAAAAATATTATCATCCGACTCTTGTATTCACGGATTCGAATGATTTGCTGACAGGCTCGGGCAGATCGATTGACGAATACAACATGATAGAGAATATCCAAAAATGTGCGCCGATCCTCGAGAGATTCGGAGGGCATAAGGCGGCATGCGGACTGAGCCTTATGAAAGAAAATTTAAAAGAACTTTCGGAAAGACTTAATTCATATTCGAAATTATCCAAGGATGATCTGACGGAGAAACTTTACATAGATGCGGACATGCCTTTCGGATATGTATCTTTTAAAGTTATCGAAGACCTTGAAAAACTCGAACCCTTCGGGGTAAAGAATCAGACTCCTGTTTTTGCCGTTAAAAATCTTCTTTTGGTAAAGGCAAGGAGAGTCGGCGAAAACCATGTATTTCTAAGCGTGAGGGATCAGGGCGGAAGAATAAGGGATTTAAAACTTTGGAGAAGAGCAGAAGAATTTGAAGAGTTTATGGCTCCTGTTTTGGGAGGCGATTTAAATTCGATTCTTTATGATCCTACAGGCAACAGCCTCGCGGCCAAAAACATTTTCCTTACCGTATCGTATTATCCTTCGGTAAACACTTACAAAAATAATACGGGAATTGATTTTACTCTTAAAGATTTCAAATTCTCATAAGACGGTGCAAAAATGATACTTTGTGTGTCTCTTAATCCCGCAGTGGATAAGATGCTTAAGATTAATTCAATAAATATTGGCAGAGTAAACAGGGCAAGCGTTGAAAGCGTGCATGCCGGCGGCAAAGCCGTAAATGTTGCTTTTGATTTGTCTCTTCAGGGAGAAGATGTGCTTTTGACCGGGTTTGTCGGCGGCAGATGCGGCAGGATGATACTCGATGAATTAAAGCAGCGGGAGATGCCAAACAAATTCGTGATGCTTTCCACAGAGACAAGAACCAATATGAATTATATTGATTCCATGGGAAATGTGACCGAGATTCTTGAAGGCGGCCATCTGGTGGATGCAAAAAGCGAAGAAGAATTTTTGCATCTTTATATGAATCTTGTAAAAAAAGCGGAAATGGTCGTATTGTCAGGAAGCCTTCCGATAGGCCTTGATGAAGGATTTTATTCGACATTGATCGATCGGGCCAACAGAGTGGGAGTTCCGGTATGTCTTGATACATCAGGTGCTCCGTTGGCAAACGCGGTAGGGCATTCGCCGTTTTTAATAAAGCCCAACATTAACGAACTTGAAAGCCTTACAAATCACAAATATGATTTATCGCCTCTCGATATCGGTTTTCAGGAATTCTTCGACAGTGCATCTTTTAAAAATGTGATGCTTGAAGATTTGATGGATTTACAGGATCTCGGCATAGCAGTCATTTGCGTGACACTCGGTAACAGAGGCCTGCTTTTATACGCAAAGGATCAGATAATCATATGTGATGCGCCCAAGGTCGAAGTGGTCAACACGGTCGGAAGCGGGGACTGCGCACTGGCATCGCTTATACATTCACTCATTAAGAAAGTTTCGCTTCTTGAGTGTGCGATATATGCTTCGGCGGTATCAAGCGCTCATGTAAATACGATGAATGTCGGAGACATAGATCCCGATCTTGTGAGTGAACTTACCGGAAAAGTAAAATACGGCATTTTCAAATGCCCGAAGAGATAGATTATTTTGGTGATTTAATTGTACGCAGAAGTAATAGTTGATATTTCTCATGAAAAACTGGACAGACCGTTCACATACAAGATTCCGAAATCCCTCGAAGGAATTGTCGAAGAAGGTACGAATGTTGAGATTCCTTTCGGTGCCGGAAATAAGATAATTAACGGTATTGTCATAAGGATAAAAGATTCTAACGACTACGATCCCGATAAAACGAAAGAACTTATCGGAATAGCCAAGGGAAGCGTTAAAGCGGATACGAACTTAATTAAACTTGCGACTTTTATAAGAAAAAGTTACGGCTCCACGCAGATAAATGCGCTAAAGACCGTAATGCCTGTTAAAAAAAGCGTCAAAAGAGAGGTCAAAAAAAGAGTAATAGCACTTCTTGATGAGACCAAACTTGAATATCTTGCGGATGAAGCTTCAAAAAAGCATAAGAATGCGCAGGAGAGACTTTTAAGAGAATTAATTAAGTATCCCGACATTTCGTATTCGTTTATTACAAACAAAATGAATGTTTCTTCGCAAACGATTCAGGCTCTCGTAAAAAACGATGTCTGCAGAATCGAAGAGGAAACAGTATACCGTAACCCCATTAGAATAGACAAGCCCGAAGATTCGAAAGTCGAACTCTCCGATGAACAGAAAAAAATAATCGAAGACGTAAACAAAGATATCCAAAACGGTGAGAGAAACACATATCTTATTCACGGAATTACGGGCTCGGGAAAAACCGAAGTCTACATGCATTTGATTGAGGATCGGATTAAAGAAGGGAAGCAGGCAATAATGCTTATTCCCGAGATAGCATTAACGTATCAAAACCTCATGAGATTTTATGCGAGGTTCGGAGATACGGTAAGCGTCATCCATTCAAAGATGACTGCGGGCGAGAGATACGATCAGTATTTAAGAGTCAAGGAAGGCAAAGTAAATATAATGATCGGACCGAGATCCGCACTCTTTACTCCCTTTGAGAATCTCGGAATCGTGGTAATTGACGAGGAACACGAAAGTTCCTATAAGGCCGACAATATGCCAAAGTACCACGCCAGAGAAGTCGCCGAAAAACTTTGCGAACTGACGGATTCAATACTTGTGCTGGGCTCTGCAACTCCTTCGCTTGAGAGTTATTACAAAGCGAAAAACGGAGAATACAAATTATATAAATTAAGCGATCGTCTGACGGGAAATACATTGCCGAGCGTCTATGTCGAAGACATGAGAGCAGAACTTAAAGAAGGCAATAAATCGGTATTTTCGAGAAGACTTCATAATCTTATAGATGACAGATTAAACAAACACGAACAGATAATGCTTTTCTTAAACAGAAGAGGCGTATCAGGATTCGTATCCTGCAGGGAGTGCGGCGAAGTGGTTAAATGTCCGCACTGCGATGTGTCGCTTTCATACCACAGGGACGGTAATTTAAAATGCCATTACTGCGGATATGAGACTCCGTTTACAAAGATATGTCCAAAGTGCGGAAGCGACAAAGTCAGAGGCTTTAAAGCAGGTACTCAGATGATAGAGGATTTTGTAAGAAAAGAATTCCCACATGCTATTATTCTTAGAATGGATGCGGATTCGACAAAGAAACAGGAAGATTACGAGTCCATATTGTCAAGGTTTTCAAACAGAGAAGCCGATGTTTTGATCGGTACGCAGATGATTGTAAAAGGCCATGATTTCAAAGGCGTAACGCTCGTTGGAATAATTGCTGCGGACATGGCTTTAAATGCAGAGGATTACAGAGCGGGAGAGAGAGCATTTCAGCAGCTCGTACAGGCATCGGGAAGAGCAGGAAGAGGCGATAATCCCGGAGAGGTTGTAATTCAGACATATCAGCCCGACCACTATGCCGTTACTTATGCCAAGACTCAGGATTACGAAGCATTTTACGAAGACGAGATTAAATACAGGGAAGCAATGATGTATCCTCCCGTCGGCAATCTGCTCGGTATCCAGATAACAGGCGAGGAAGAAAGAAGAGTCGTCAAACTTTCAAAAGTCATCTCGGATATGATAGACAGGATGGAGATAAGAGAAGAAATAGGAAAGATAGGTCCGGCAAATGCTTCTCTTTCAAAGAAGTGCGATATTTACAGAAGAGTAATTTATATTAAAAGTCTGAACTACGATAATCTTATAAAGATTAAAGATTACATAGAAAAAGAAACGGAGAAATTTAACTTGGAAAAAGAATCGGTTATGTTTGATTTTAACCCGATGAATGGTTTTTAAAGAGGAGGTTTTATGGCACTCAGAAATATTCGTGAAATTGGAGAAGACTGCTTAAGATGCGTATGCAAGGAAGTTCCCGAAATCACACCAAGAATTTTGGATTTAATCGAAGATTTAAAGGATACCATGTATGAAGCCGACGGCGTAGGCCTTGCCGCTCCCCAGGTAGGAGTTAGAAAAAGAGTCGCAGTCGTTGATGTCGGGGAAGGTCCCGTAGTTCTCATTAACCCCGAAGTGGTTTCAAGCGAAGGCGAACAGACAGGCAATGAAGGATGTCTTTCTGTACCCGGAAAATGCGGCGTTGTTACACGTCCCATGAAGGTAGTCGTAAAGACCAGAAATCTTAATTTCGAATGGGAAGAGATTGAAGGCGAAGGACTTTTTGCAAGAGCAATGCTTCATGAGATGGATCACCTTGACGGCATTCTTTACGTTGACAAGGTTGAAGGCGAAATAGAGGATATCGAAGCCGAAGAATAATCGGAGGTGATCAATGAAAATAGTTTTCATGGGAACGCCGGACTTTGCTGTTCTGGCACTTAGAAAATTATATGAGGCAGGTCACGAAATCACTCTGGTAGTGACACAGCCCGATAAACCGAAAGGAAGAAGCAAATTGTTTTTGCCTTCTCCCGTAAAAGAAGAAGCGTTAAGACTTGGACTTGAAGTATTCCAGCCCGATAAAATCAAAAAGAGCGAAAACGTTGAAGTTTTAAAGAATTATCCTGCAGATGTTTTTGTGGTAGCTGCATTCGGACAGATTCTTTCAAAAGAAATTCTTGATATGCCGCGCTTTGGATGCATAAACATTCATGCATCGCTTCTTCCCATGTACAGAGGAGCAGCCCCCATTCAATGGGCTATTCTTAACAAGGAAGAAAAGAGCGGAGTTACCATCATGCAGATGGATGAAGGCCTCGATACGGGTGACATGCTTCTTGTAGGCGAAACAATCATCGAAAAAGATGATACCGCAGACAGCCTTCATGATAAATTAAGTGCTCAGGGCGCCGATTTGATCGTAGAAGCCCTGTCACTCCTTGAAAAAGGAGAATTGAAAGCAACTCCCCAGCCCGAAGGACCGCTCTTTTATGCGAAGATGATCAAAAAGGAAGACGGTGCGCTTGATTTTAACGAGCCCGCAGAGGAACTTGCAGTAAAGGTAAGAGCATTCTGGTCATGGCCCGCAACTTTTGCAATGTTAAATGACAGCTTTGTAAAAATCTGTGCGGCTTATTCCATAGAGGATGAGAGCGGCATGAATCCCGGCGATGTCTGCAGGGTTGATAAAAACGGAATTTATGTGCAGACCGGTAAAGGACAGCTTGTAATAACAAAGATTCAGATTCAGGGCAAGAAAGCAATGCCCGTCAGAGATTTCTTAAACGGCAAGGCAGTCAATGTCGGAGATAAATTCACTAAGCTCGATTAAATAAAAGATATAATGATTGGAATCCGATTGTATGAATAAAGATGCAGAAATAAGAAAAATCGCGCTTGAGACGCTCATACAGATTGAAAAAAACAATGCGCCTTCGCATCTTGTGATTAAAGATGTGCTTGATAAATACGATTATTTTTCAAGAAGCGAAAAAGCACTTATTTCCACTCTTGTAAAAGGTACAGTCGAGCGAAAAATCGAACTTGATTATGTGTGCGATCTTTTTTCGAAGACTCCTCACAACAAGATGAAATTACCGATAAGAATCATCATCGAGATGGGAATTTACCAGATTCTTTACATGAAATCCTATGATACTCTTGCGGTAAACAGCAGTGTTGAACTTGCAAGAAAAAAAGGCTTTTCGACACTCTCGGGTTTTGTAAACGGGGTATTAAGAAACATTGTCAGAAACAAAGACAATATCAAATATCCCGAAAAAGACGATAAAAACTATTTATCCGTAAAATATTCAATGCCTGAATTTCTGACTACACTTCTCGTATCCCAATACGGATTCGAGACGACGGAAAAGATGTTAAAAGAATCTCTCGAAAGCGATTATGTAAGAATAAGAATCGCAGAGGGATTAAGCGATAAAGATAAAGAGGAAATATTAAAAGAATTCAAAGATAAAGGTGCATCGGTAAAAGAAGTCAAAGGATTTGACAATCTTTACAATATTAAGGGCGCAGGAAACATTAACGATTTTACATCCTTTAATGAGGGTAAGATTTATGTTCAGGATGTCGGAAGCTACATGCTTGTCAAAAATGTTCCCTTCGGCGAAAAGATCCTTGATGCATGTGCCGCACCGGGCGGAAAGAGCATCTTCTTATCGGAAAAATATCCTGATGCAAATATAACCGCCTGTGATATTTCTGAAGAAAAGACAGACAGGATTAAGGAAAATATCGAGCGATGCAAGGCTTTGAATATTGAAGTAAAAATATCCGATGCAACCGTATTCAATCCCGAATTCGAAGAAGCATTTGATGTTGTACTTGCAGATGTTCCCTGCTCAGGTCTTGGTGTAATCGGAAAGAAGCAGGATATAAAATACAGACTCACGACAGAAGGTCTTGAAAGCCTTTATGATTTGCAGTCAAAGATATTGGAAAATGTCTCAAAATATGTAAAAAAAGGCGGATATCTCTGCTATTCGACCTGCACGGTCAATAAAAAAGAGAACGAAGATCAGGCTGAAAAACTTGTATCTGACGGCAGATTCAATTACGAGGCTCTTAACTTTTTGCCCGATGCTTTTAAGGATAAAGCTAAAGAAGGCCATCTTTCATTAATGCAGGGCGTGGATGATTCAGACGGATTTTTCATAGCCATACTTAAGAAGAAGGAAAATGAAGGAAATAAAAAATTTAAATCTAACTGAATTAACGGAAGAGATAAAAGGCCTTGGCGAAGCATCTTTCAGGGCAAAGCAGATTTACGAGTGGCTTCACGTCAAGCTTGTCAGAGATTTTGACGAAATGAGCAATATTTCGGTATCTCTTCGAAACAAGTTAAAGGAAAATTACGAGTTTACGAAACTTACAACCGTCAGAGTCAGCGAATCCAAGATTGATTCAACCAAAAAGTTCTTATTTGAGACAAAGGACGGCAATTACATAGAAAGCGTATGGATGCAGTATCATCACGGCAATTCGGTCTGCATTTCTTCACAGATAGGCTGCAGGATGGGATGCAGATTCTGTGCATCAACGCTTGACGGATTAGTCAGAAGCCTAAGCGCCGCCGAGATGCTTGAACAAATATATGAAATAACAAGAATAACGGGCGAGAGAGTATCAAACGTGGTGGTTATGGGAATGGGCGAGCCCATGGATAATTACGATAATCTCGTAAAGTTTGTGAAACTTTTAACGTGCCCTGAAGGCTTGAATATTTCTCAAAGAAATGTTACAGTATCGACTTGTGGGATTGTTCCGAAGATGAAACAATTCGCCGACGAAGGCTTCCAGGTTACACTGGCTTTATCGCTTCACGCACCGAATGACGAGAAGAGGCGAACCCTTATGCCGATAGCCAACAGTTATTCGATTAAAGAATGTCTTGAAGCCTGCGATTATTACTTTGAAAAAACTAAGAGAAGAGTAAGCTTTGAATATTCCCTTGTTTCGGGTGTAAATGACAACGACGGGGAAGCGGAAGAACTCTCCAGACTCCTTAAAGGACACAACGGTCATGTTAACCTTATTCCCGTAAATCCGATAAAAGAAAGGGATTTCAAAAGATCGGACAAAACAAGGATATTTGCATTTCAAAATAAACTTGAAAAAAACGGGATAAATGTTACTATAAGAAGGGAAATGGGCAAGGATATTGACGGTGCCTGCGGACAGTTAAGGCGCAGACACAATGAAGAAGCCCGGGGGTTTTCACAGTGATTAAAGCTGTATCTAAAACGGATATAGGAAAACTTAGACAATTGAATCAGGACTTTGTATTTACTTCCGTTTATCCACTTGGCGCTCTGGATAATCTTTTTCTCGTTGCAGACGGAATGGGAGGACACAAGGCCGGAGACTATGCTTCCAAGTGTGCTGTGGAAACAATTACCGAAATGTGTTCAAAGAGCAGAGGAAAGAAGACCGTAACGGCCATTTCCGATGCCATTAATGAAGCAAATACAAGAATCAGAAGAAAAGCAATGGAAGACGTTAATATGGTAGGCATGGGAACGACCACGGTTCTTGCCACCATTTCAAACGATACTCTTACCGTTGCCAATGTAGGTGACTCCAGACTCTATATTATTTCCGCCGATAAAACCATTACTCAAATTACCAGAGATCATTCTCTCGTGGAGGAAATGGTACGCATGGGCGGAATCGACCGTGTAAGTGCGAGAAACCATCCTGATAAAAATATCATTACCAGAGCCATCGGTGCTACCGGTAATGTTAATATTGATTTCTTTGAAGTTCCTTTAAGAGACAAGGATATTATCCTTATGTGCTCCGACGGACTTTCCAATATGATTGAAGATAAAGATATTCTCGAAATAGTAACCTCGGGAAAAACTCCCGATGCAATCGCATCGGATCTTATCGCCACTGCAAACGAGAATGGCGGTAACGACAATATTTCCGTGGTTTTAATCGTATACGAGCAACAGGAATGAGGTTTTTATGGTAAAGATTGGTATGGTCATCGGAGGCCGATATGAGATTCAGGAATTAATCGGCACCGGTGGAATGTCAGATGTTTACAGAGCAAAAGATAATAAATTAAACAGAAACGTAGCAGTTAAAGTTCTTAAGCAGGAATTTTCCGAGAACAGGGATTTTGTAGCCAAATTCAGAAGAGAGGCCGAAGCTGCGGCTAATCTTATGCACCCTAATATCGTTACCGTATACGATGTAGGAGAGGACAACGGAATCTCTTATATCGTCATGGAACTTGTAGACGGTTATACGTTAAAGCAATACATCGAGAAGAAATCAAGATTAAACATCAGTGAATGCATCAGTATAGCCATACCGATAGCATCGGGTATCGAAGCTGCGCACAACAACGGTATTATTCACAGGGATATAAAGCCTCAGAATGTTATCATATCCAAAGACGGCAAGGTAAAAGTTACTGACTTCGGTATTGCCAAGACAACGACATCAAATACGATTTCCAGCAATGTAATGGGAAGCGTTCATTATACTTCTCCCGAACAGGCCAGAGGCGGTTTTTCCGATGAAAAGAGTGATATTTATTCTTTGGGTATCACACTTTTTGAGATGGTTACGGGCAGAGTTCCTTTTAACGGTGATACCACCGTTGCAATCGCAATCAAGCATATTCAGGAGGAGATGCCTTCACCGCGTATTTACGTTGAAGACATTCCCGTAAGTATAGAGCAGATTATCTTAAAGTGTACTCAAAAGAGTCCCGACAGAAGATATCAGAAGATGAGCGAGGTGATTGAAGACTTAAAGAAGGCTTATATATCACCCGACGAGAATTTCGTAAAGATTGATACATATGAGCAGAATTCGGTTACAAAGACCAACCTTAATTCGATGTATCGTCGCGAGAAGAGAAATGTTGAGACGGATGTTACCAATCCGGCCAAAGAAGATTTAGTCAGAGTAAACAATGCCAAAAGAAGAAACGAAGGTATTGATTTACCAAGAAACGTTAAGAATACAGACGATTATTCAAGAAGCGGCGAGCCTGTAAAGAAGCAAAACAAGCAGGGAGAGAATGTAAAGAAGAATCTTCAGAATTCCCAGCAAAAGCCCAAGTCTCAGCCTCAGAACAGACCTTCACAGACTTCAAAGCCCAAGTCACAGCAGCCTCAGAACAGACCTGTAAACAAGAATTCAAACAACAGACCTCCACAGAAGAGAAAAAATACAGGTTCTGCGGCAGCAGAGAAGGTTAAGACAGGAATTATAATTGCAATCGCCGTTACAATAGGCATTCTTTTGCTTATTCTTCTCGGCAATGCACTCGGAATCTTTTCCAAGGGAGAAGAGACGGTTAAATTTGCCACAGTTCCCGTTGTAAGCAACATGACTGCATCGGAAGCCACCAAATATTTAAGTGATCGCGGATTTGTCGTTGAGACCAAATTCGAGGAATCAAATGACTATGCTCCCAACAGAGTAATCAAATCCGAGCCTTCGGGCGGAAGCAATGTTCAGGAAGGCAGTACGGTTACTTTATACATAAGTACCACCAAAGATACAAAGGTTGTTCCCGATGTTACCAATATGACGGAAGCAGAAGCAACCGCCAAACTTGAAAACGAAGGTTATAAAGTAGAAAAACAGTTTGAAAAGAACGATTCCGTAGCCAAGGGTAAAGTAGTTTCACAGAATCCCGAATCGGGAAATACATGGAGTTATGATACTCCGGTTACGATTGTAATAAGCGACGGCTCTTCCAAAGAAAAATCAAAAATGCCGGATCTTACAGGCAAGACGGAAGAAGAAGCAAGAAGACTTGTTGAAGAAGTCGGAATGAAAGTAACTCAGGTGACCGAAGTTTATTCGGATTCCGTAGAATCGGGATTAATCTGCGGACAGAGTTATTCACCCGGTGCTGTCGTTAAAGAGGATTCAGAGGTCACACTCAAGAAGAGTATCGGCCCCGAACCAAGATATTATTCATGCAATATTATGGTACAGGCTCCCGAGAATTATACGGGCGGCGCAGCTACCATTGTACTTAAGACCACGGACGGAACCGAACTTTATCGTGAGTCGGCACCGGTATTCCCGTTTAATATCAATCTTTCTCAGATTTACGGTGTATCAAGAGGCGTTGTGGAAGTTACCTATACCGTAATCAATACAGAGGAAGTTGTTGACGAAAACGGTAATGTTACCGTTCAAAACGTTCCCAAAGAGAACAGTGTAAGTTACGAAGTGGAATTTGACTGATGACCGGTAAGATAATTAAAGGAATTTCAGGATTTTATTATGTTTATTCGTATGAGAATGCGAATATTTATACCTGTCGCGGTCAGGGGAAATTAAGAGACAAAAAGATAAAGCCCTTAGTCGGTGACAATTGCAAGATTGAAGTTACCGATGAGGAAAACAAAGAAGGAAGCGTACTTGATATACTTCCAAGAGACAACGAGCTTATCCGTCCCGCTGTAAGCAATGTGGACCAGATGCTCGTTATCTTTGCTTTAAGCAACCCCAAACCCAATTTTTATCTGCTGGATAAGTTTTTGTTTTTCATAATGCATGAAAGATTAAAACCCATTCTTATTTTCAACAAGGAAGATCTTGATTCCTCGGACAAAGAGGAAGTAGAGAAAATATACAAAGGTTTCGATGCACCGCTTATCTTTACGAGTGCAAAAGAAAACGTAAATGTCGATACCGTAAGAGAACTTTTAAAGGGCAAGACAACCGCGGTTGCAGGACCCAGCGGAGTCGGCAAATCAACGCTTATCAATGCCATAGTCGGAAGCACCATAATGGAAACCGGCGAAATATCAAAGAAGACACAAAGAGGGAAGCATACCACAAGACATACGGAAATGTTTGAATTCGATGTCGACGGTACTGAATCTTTTATACTTGATACGCCGGGATTCTCATCTTTTTATCTGCCCACTCTTCACGAGCAGGAGAGAGCATCCGATTATTATCCCGAATTTTTACCGTATACACACAAATGCAAATTCAATGCCTGCCTTCACGACAGAGAACCCGAATGCGGCGTTAAAAACGCTGTAGAGGAAGGTATTGTTTCAAGAGAAAGATACGAGAACTATCTTAAGATTCTCAAAGAAATCAAAAATTCTTACAGGTATTGAGAATCATCAATAATTTTTCGGTAAAAAAATATAATTCTTCGGTAGAAAATTAAGTTGGATTTAACTATTATAGTATTTGTTGTGATATTGTCCGAAATTGTTTCCATTTTCAAAGGACATTATTAATTATAGATGATAGGGGATTAAGATGGATTACATCCTTGCGCCGTCCATTCTGTCGGCGGATTTTCTCACATTAAAAGATCAGATAGACCAGGTAGAAAAAGCCGGTGCAAAGTACCTTCATTTTGATGTTATGGACGGAATGTTCGTTCGGAATATTTCATTCGGTATTCCGGTGCTTAAATGCCTTAAGGGCAATACCGGAATGGTACTTGATGTACATCTTATGATCATGGAACCCTCAAGATATTTTGAGAAGTTCAAAGATGCGGGTGCAGAGATTCTTACCATTCATTACGAAGCCACAAGAACCGTCAAGGAAGATTTGCTTCGAATCAAAGAACTCGGGATGATTCCCTCGCTTACAATCAGTCCCGATACCGATGCGGCAGTTGTTTTCCCTTATCTTGAATATGTAAATCAGATTCTTATTATGACCGTTCAGCCCGGAGAGGGTGCGCAGTCGTATATCGATAAATGTACGGATAAGATAAAGGCGGTAAGAGATGAGATTACAAAAAGAGGTCTTAATGTCAATGTCGAGGTAGACGGCGGAATTAATGAAAAGACCATTCTTACGGCAAAAGAAGCGGGTGCCAATGTCTTTGTCATGGGTTCATCCATATTCCACGGAAACCCTTATGAGAATGCGCTTAAGTACAAGGGAATGCTTGGCATACAGTAAAAAAATAACGCATATGAGAGGCATTGGCTTATCACATGCGTTTTTTGTTTATAAAAAACAGTACTGCAGGAGGAATATCGAATATTTGCAGTACTGTTTTTATTTATAAATTTTTGGTATTGAGGGCTCTTATTGCATTTAATACGGCGATTACCATGACACCGACGTCAGCGAAAATTGCAACCCACATATTTGCGATTCCGAATGCTCCGAGAATCAGGCATGCGAATTTGATTATGAGGGCAAAGGAAATGTTTTCATAAACGATACGAAGGCATTTCCTTGATATCTTTATTGCTTTTCCAATCTTTACGGGATTATCATCCATAAGCACAACATCGGCAGCTTCGATGGCTGCATCGGAACCGAGGGCTCCCATTGCGATACCTATATCTGCTCTTGCAAGTACGGGTGCATCGTTTATACCGTCTCCGACGAAAGCAAGGACTTCGTTCCTGCCTTTTTTATTTATGAGTTCTTCGACTTTTGATACTTTATCTGCCGGAAGGAGATTGCCGTATACTTCATCAACTCCGAGCGAATCGCCGACTTCTTTTCCTACCTTTTCAAGATCGCCTGTAAGCATTACGGTTTTCTTAACGCCTGCTTTTTTTAGATTGCTTATGGCTTCTTTGGAATCAGGCTTTACTTCATCGGAGATTACGATATGTCCGGCATATTCGTCATTGACGGCCATATGAACGATGGTACCGTTTTTGTGACAAGGCTTATATTCAAGGCCCAGGCTTTCCATTAATTTTTCATTGCCTGCGGCGATTTTCAATTCATCAACTTTTGCGGTAATTCCGTGTCCCGAAATTTCTTTTATTTCCGTTACACGGTTTGAATCTATTTCTTTTCCGTATGCATTTTTAAGACTGATGCTTATGGGATGTGAGGATGCACTTTCGCAGTGTGCGGCATATTCCAAAAGCTTTTCTTCATCCATCGTATTATGATGTATGCAGTTTACATTAAACACACCCTTTGTAAGAGTACCGGTCTTGTCAAAGACAACATATTTAGTCTTTGAAAGTGATTCAAGGTAATTGGAACCCTTAATAAGTATTCCTTCCTTGCTTGCGCCTCCGATTCCCGCAAAGAATGAGAGAGGAATGCTTATAACCAATGCACAAGGGCAGCTGATTACAAGGAATGTAAGGGCTCTGTAAATCCAGTCACCCCAGGAAGGAGACTGTTTTGTGATCAGTAAGAAAAGCGGAGGAAGTATTGCAAGGCAAAGCGCACTGATTACAACAGCAGGTGTGTAAATCTTGGCAAACTTTGATATGAATGCTTCCGATTTTGATTTATTCGAAGACGAGGATTCAACGAGTTCGAGTATTTTGGATACGGTCGATTCGCCGAAATCCTTGGTTGTTTTTATCTTTAAAACTCCCGTTAAGTTGATGCAGCCGCTTATTACTTCATCGCCGGCCTTAACGTCTTTTGGAAGACTTTCGCCGGTTAATGCCGAAGTGTTAAGTGTTGAATCACCTTCTTCGATAATACCGTCAATGGGTATTTTTTCACCGGGGAATACAGTGATGATATCAGATACGGATACTTCATCGGGAGATACTTTTTCAAGTTTTCCGTCTATTTCGACATTTGCATAATCAGGTCTTATATCCATAAGAGCGCTGATGTTTTTTCTGCTCTTTCCGACAGCGTAGCTTTGGAAGAGTTCTCCTATCTGGTAAAAGAGCATTACGGCGATGGCTTCGGTATAATCGCCGCTTTTTTTGATAAGTGCGATAGCTATGGCTCCGATTGTCGCAACAGCCATCAAAAAGTTCTCGTCAAAAGGACGTCCTTTAATGATTCCTTTAAAAGCTTTCTTTATAATGTCATATCCGATGATTACGTAAGGCACCATATATGCGATAAACCAGAAAGGCTCATGAATGATGCCGCTTTTGGCTTTTTCTTCATCCGGTCCGAGAATCTTGTACAGGATAAAAAGTACAATCATCAAAGAAGCGGATATGATTATTCGGATTAACATTTTCTTTTGCTTTTTATTCATATTCAGTCCTTATAATTTACAGTTATAAAAAAGTGTTTAATAAATCATGTGTGGATTTCAGTTTTTAAAAGGGGGAATAATTAAAATTCGATTTCGCAATCGTCTTCAACTTTTTTGCAGTTCTTTAATACCTGTTTCATAACTGTTTTTTCATCAACGCCGTCTTCAAATTCAACGATCATTTTCTGTGTCATGAAATTAACGGTGGCTTTTTTGATGCCGTCTGTTTTGTTTGTGGCATCTTCCATAAGATTTGCACAGTTGGCGCAATCAACTTCGATATTGTACGATTTTTTCATATGACCTCCTAAATCCGATAAACAATTAAGCAATCGTTTAATCGTTCTTTTTCTTTATCATATAACAGGGTTAATTCTTTGTCAACAGGTTATTTTTGCATTATTTGATTTTATGTATTTTTCGTGATAGTATTTTTATATGTGTAGTTAAGCGAGAGGAATTGATTATGGCAGAATTTGTACTTCCGCATGAGCACGGAGAGGAAAAAGGAATAGAGCGACTTAAGAACAATTTATCCAACGAATCCAGTTTTGAAACCGTGGCTGATTTGTTCCAGCAGTTGTCGGATCCGACAAGAATAAGAATATTCTGGCTTTTGTGTCATTATGAGGAGTGTGTAATCAATATTTCAGCCATTCTTGATATGTCATCGCCGGCGGTATCGCATCACTTAAGACCGTTAAAAAACAGCGGACTCATCGTTTCAAGGAGAGAAGGCAAAGAGGTTTATTACAGGGCGGCGGATACCGAAGAATGCAAAATGCTTCACAGCATGATAGAGGAAGTGATGGAAATAACCTGTCCGAAATAATTAACTTTTAAAGGGGATAGTAAAAGGAGAATTACATTGGAAATCGAAGCATTAAATTGCAGGTGTTGCGGGGGAATCTTAAAAGTAAAGTCCAATCTTTGCGTTTGCGAATACTGCGGCGCAACGAATTTCATATCTGATGTAGCAAACAAATACATCAATCAGCTTAATCGTGCCAATAAATTAAGACAGGAACGTGAATTTGACAATGCTGCAAGAATTTACGATAACATTCTTGCCGAAAATGTTCCGACGGCCGATATTCTTTGGTATCGTACTCTTTGCGAATACGGTATCGAATATGTTCCGGATCCCATTTCTGATAAATACATACCGACAATGCACAGAGTAAGAGAGGAGAGCATTCTTTCTTACCATTATTATGTTGAGGCTCTTTCTGCTGCAGATAAGGAACAAAAGGCAACACTTGAAAAAGAAGCCGACTATATAAATAAAATACAAAACGAATATCTTAACATCGCTAAAAACGAATCGCCCTACGACGTATTTATCTGTTACAAGGAAACGGATGAGGCTACTGGAGAAAAGACCGAAGATGTTGAAGTGGCCGATGCACTCTACAGAGATTTGACCAGCAGAGGATTCAAAGTATTCTTTGCAAGAGTAACTCTTAAATCAAAACTAAGCGTTGATTACGAACCTTATATTTTCGCGGCTTTAAAAAGTGCAAGAGCAATGGTTGTAATAGGCACGAGATCGGAATATTTCATGTCTGTATGGGTTAAGAACGAATGGGGAAGATTCCTTAAACTCATGCAGGATAATCCCTCAAAGCAGATGTTCTTTGCGTGTGACGATCCCGAAGAACTTCCCAGAGCTTTCGCACAAAAACAGGCGGCTCTTTTGGGCGAAGACGATGCGTTGGAAAATCTTGCCGACAATGTTGAAAGCTTTTTAAGAAGCAAGGTTACAAAGAAAGCAGCTGCAAAACCCGACAGAGAAGAGGCTTATCAGAAAGTCTTAAAACTTGTAAGAGCGAGAGAACATTACAGAGCGGCAACGTCTATTGATAACTTCCTTAAATTATATCCCGAGGATGCAGAAGGTTATTGGCTTAAACTGATAAACAGGTGTAAATGTACTCCGTCAACAATTTCCAAATTAAAAGCAAATCTTTTTGAGGAACCCGAATACAGCAAGGCAATCCAATACGCCGATGAAAATCAGAAAAGGGAATTTTTGGAAATTGCGAAGACCTGCAATAATAATCTTGAACAACAAAAGGAATTCGACCGGCTCCTTGAGAATGAGTCCATTAAATACGTTAACGAATTTTCAAAGGAAACGCCGGAAGGAAGAGATATTTTAGGAATCAAAGAAAAAGCCACAACAATTGCCAAAAAAGTTGAAAGTTACAATTATATTTTAAGATACACATTCGCGGCCGGAGTATTTTTGTATTTACTTGGAAATTTGATTTCGGTAGCTATACTGAATTCTCTCAACAGGAAAGGAATTTTGCTTTCGGCAAGTGTGGGACTCCCTTTAATTATATTGGGTGTGGCCATTATGCTTTCATACAACTGGATTGTGGATATCATAGCCACGATTGCCGTAATTGTTTTTTCGGTGCTGTCTGCTTATAATACAAATGCAGCACCGTTCTTCAGGATAATCGCAATTATTATTCCCGTAATAGCGTATATGGCGACCAATAATTCTTATTATCTTAACAGATTAAAAAATAAGATGCTTCATGTTACGGTCGATTTACAAAAGACGCTTAACGAATTGAAGCTTATAACTGATAAAGCAAGTACCAAACTGAGTCAGTTTGCTTCCGATTTGCTTAAAGAATTCAAGAAAAATCGTCTTATAGAAAATAATGTTATTGAAATCCATGATGACGATTATTTCAAGGCTCAAACGAAGATAAAGGAAATTTATAAGGATGAGGCAAAAAAATATGATGCGCTTATAAATATGTCCATTCCTACGGAAAACGGTTCAAAAGTTAAAAGAACGGATTCAGCACTGGGCCTTATTGCCTTGATTTTCTCATTCATTCCGGCACTTAATATCATAGGAGCAGGAATTGCCATATATGATATCTTAGCGGATAAGCACAGGCAAAATACCCATGTTGGATCGGTTGCATCGCTTCTTTTGGATATGTTTGTGATTGCGTGTCTTTACATCATGCTCATGGCTATTTAAATATAGGTTCTTTAAGGGGACAGTGAATTATCTTTAATTCATTGATCCCCTTTTTTATAAACATAACAAAAAATGATATATGTCAGTACGAAGTATAAGTAGAAGAATGGAAGAAATCCGGTTAGTATTAGAAAAAAAATCATTCGGGAGGTTTAGTATGAAAGTTAAATGGGGTATTTTGGGAACAGCCAATATTGCAAGATGGGGAATGATTCCCGGTATGAAAAAAGCCGGTAACTGCGAACTTTATGCCATAGCGGGAAGAAGTCTTGAAAAAGCAGAAAAATACAAAGAGGAATTCGGTTTTAAAAAGGCCTTTGGAAGTTATGATGATCTGCTTGACGACCCCGAAGTTCAGGCAGTTTATATTCCGCTTCCCAATGACATACACATAAAATGGGTTAAAGAAGCATTAAAAAAGAAAAAGCATGTTCTTTGCGAAAAACCGCTTGCGCTTAATGCAAACGAAGTAAAAGAGATGTTTGATACGGCAAGAGAAAACGGCGTATATCTTATGGAGGCTTATGCTTATCTTCACAGCCCCTACATTGCAAGTCTTAAAGAAGATGTTAAGAGCGGAATTATAGGTGAGATGGATTATATGGAATCCGCATTTATCACTCAGGGATATAAAGAGGATTTCAGACTCCATAAGGAACTTGGCGGCGGTGCCATGTACGATCTCGGATGTTATTGCACCACGATGTTTTTAAGCCTCACGGATTCAGATCCCGTTTTTGTGAAAGCCGATGCGGAATTCTCCGATCTCGGTGTTGATTTGAATACAGCGGCAATACTTAAGTTTGAAAACGGTATCCGTGCTTCGTTTAATGTCGGAATGATTTTGGGAGAAAATACCAATTCAAGATTTGACAGACTCTTCATACACGGAAGCAAAGGGTCCATAAGATCCGAAGTTGAATATAATCAGGAGGGAGAAGTTTCTTACAAGATTTACACAAATGACGGTGTAATCGAAAGAAAGGTTACTAATCCTCAGAATTACTCCCTTGAAATAGAACAGATGGGAAGGTGCATTTTAAACGAAGAAAAGCCTTTGATTGCCGAAGAGTTTTCATTAAAGAATGCAAAATTAATCGATACGGTTCTTTCCGAAATCGGATTTTATTAAACGGAGGGGATTATGCGTCTTGGTATTTCTCAATGGAACAGTCATTCTTCGGGAGAAGAGTGGGCTGTAAAATTAAAGGAACTCGGTTGCAGTGCGGTTGTATTTCCGCTTTCTAGCAACGACCCGGAAGATAAAATAATCGAATATAAAAATGCAGCAGATAAGCATGGCCTTATGATTGCAGAGGTCGGTATCTGGCGTAATACGATGTCTCTTAATCCTGAAGAGAAAAAAACAAATATGGATTATGCGGTTAACCAACTTCGACTTGCCGATTTTTTAAATGCAAGATGTGCCGTAAATGTGGCAGGAGCACTCGGAAGCATATGGGATGGCGGCTACAGGGAAAATTACACCAAAGAAGCATGGAAGAGCATTGTTTCCATGGTACAGGAAATAATAGACAGGGCGGATGTAAAAAATACATATTTTTCTCTCGAACCCATGCCTTGGATGTTTCCGACAAGTCCCAAAGAATATGTGAAGCTTCTGGATGAAGTGGAAAGAGACAGATTTGCGGTTCATATGGATATCATAAATATGATTAATTCCGCAGACAGATACTTTAAGCCGGAAGAATTTCTGGACGAATGTGTCGATTTGCTTAAGGGTAAAATACGAAGCTGTCACATAAAAGACATTCATTTTATTCAAAAATACACTTTTATGGTTGAAGAATGCGCACCGGGAGATGGGGAATTTCCAATCAGAAAATATGTATCAAAAATGAATGAAACGGATAATGAGATGCCGATGATTCTTGAACATTTGAATTCAGATGATGAATACGTTAAATACATGGCTTATTTAAAGGAGGAATTAAATGGCTTATACAAGAGTATCTGATGCGAATGAAATAAACGAACAGTTCATGGATTCGATATTTTTCGAACAAAGACTTATAGATTCCGTAAAGGCGGATATTAAAACCACACTTTTTGGAAAAGAGTTTTCAATGCCTGTTGCAATGCCGGCCTTTTCTCATCTCGGACATTATTCCAATCGCCCTTTGAGCGGACTTGAAGAATATTCAATCGCAGCAAAAGAATGCAATATTTTAAACTTTTGCGGAATGATGGAAAATGACGGTTTTAAGAAAATCATGGATGTCAATCCGACTACGGTAAGAATAGTAAAGCCTTATGCAGATAACGGCAAAATCCGTGATCAGCTTGCGTTTGCCGAGTCGGTCGGAGCCTTTGGAGTAGGAATGGATATTGACCATATTTTCGGAAATACCGGGTACGATATCTGCATGGGCGAAGAGATGGCAGCACAGACATCGGATATGCTTAAATCTTACATAGATTCCGTTAAAATACCTTTTATTGTTAAAGGCGTTTTAAGCGTGGAAGATGCTCTTAAATGTGCACAAATCGGAGCAAAGGGTATCATAGTAAGCCACCATCACGGACGACTCCCTTATGCTGCACCTCCCATGATGGTACTTCCCGAGATTAAGGAAGCGCTTAAAGGAAAAGATGTTACAATAATCGTAGACTGCGGGGTTACAAGCGGTTCGGATGTTTACAAAGCATTGGCGCTCGGGGCAGACGCTGCAGCAGTTGGTAGATCGATGCTTCCTTTCCTTGAAAAAGACGGAAGTGATGGCGTATGCGAATATATTGAGAGTGTCGGAAACGAATTAAGATTTGTCATGAGCGCAACGGGATTTAAAAAAGTTTCCGAGATTGACGATTCGGCATTGGTATAGGTTTTTTACCCTTATTTTTCCAAATACACATTTTAAATTCAAAAATTTTCGAAAAAAGAAGTTTAAGGATTGAAATAAATGTGTGATAATCAATAGTGGAAAGAAAGGGGGAATGCGGATATGAAAATTAAATGCGAATACTGCGGCTCGATGTTTGACGATACATTGGAAAAATGTCCAAGCTGCGGCGCAACAAACTCAAATGTCAGAAGAAGCACTTCCGATCAACCTATCACTATTGAAGGATTAAAACAATGGTATGAATCAAAAGGTCTTCCGCCCGAAGATGTCACAAGATTCTTTATCGGTAAGAATTATACGGGAGCAAAGGCGTTTGGTATCTATAAGGATGAAAATACCGGCAATTTCATAGTATACAAAAACAAAGCCGACGGAAGCAGAGCGGTAAGGTACGAAGGAAGCGATGAAGCTTTTGCCGTAAACGAACTTTTAACGAGATTAAAACAGGAAATACTCGAACAAAAAAGCCGTAATATAAGTCAGGGGAAGTCTGTTCATGCTTCTTCATCAAGAAGGAAAAGTCGAAGAAGATCTTCCTGTCTTGGAACTTTAATCGGATTTTTCGGCCCGATGATTTTCTGCGCAGTCATAATCGGATATCTTCTCATAAATGAGGCTCCGGCTAAAAACGGATATTATATGTACAATGATGAAGAGTATTATAAGGGAAAGCTCTTTTATCATTACGGAAGCGACGAAAAAGGCTGGGCCGTTTATGACGATGAACTGGGAGACTGGAAACAGACCACATCTTATCCCGGGAAAATCGGATATCAGGTAAAAGCAAAGAATTATTTCTTATCCTCCGATTATGATTCAAGTTATGGCAAATCCGATTTCACAGGCAGCCAGGTCTATCAGGATTATCTTAATAATTTCACCGTAACTCAGGGATATTACTCGTACGACGGTGATGTTTACTACCACATGAAGCCGGATCAGGATCATGGCTGGTATGTATACAACGAAGAAGATTCTGACTGGGATGAAGTCTTCATGACCGATGTTCCTTCAGATTTGAAGCACCAGAATGTAGCGACTGATTTCTGGTATACACCTACCTGGGACAGCGAGACTCAGATTACCGATTTTACGGAGTCTGACGATTATATAGAATACCAGGAAGATTTAAGAAGACAGGCTGAATACGAAGCAAGCAAAAGTAATGACAACGATTCCGACAGCGGCTCCGATTATTCATGGGATTCAAGCGACTCATGGGATTCGGGCGGAAGTGACTGGGACAGCGACTGGTAATCTGTTATAATATAAGAGAAGGATAATTGAAAAAAGAAAGGATGAATCATTATCGGTTCATCCTTTTTGGAATACAGGGGATTGTATGAAACTCAAAAAAAGCGTCAAAAAAGCAATTATTGCCATAATATCGGTTCTTGCGGTTTTCGTTGTTATCGGATTTTTGATAGGCGTAATTTTGTTTGTAAAAAAACTCAACAGATTTGAATATAAAGATCATCTGGATGAGGTTGTTATTACAGTTGACCAAAGAAACATTACGCTTCGTGAATTTGGATTCTATGTATATCAGATTGAAGGATATGCGCAGGAACAGGCGCTTGTTTATAATCCCGACAACCCGGCCGAATGGTGGAATACGCATTTTTCTTCAGGACCTGATTCTCAGTTTGTATGCGATTATGCCAAAGATGTGGCTGTAAACCTTTGCATAGCGGATGAAATATTTTATAAAGAAGCCATAAAACAGGGCCTTGAATTAAACGAAGACGGAGAAGAAAAGGTTAAGACCGATACTCAGGAAATGATTAATAAGATGGATTCCGTGCAGCTGAGTTCGACAGGCCTGGATGAAAAGATTATTTCGGAGTTAACCAAGAAACAATTACTTTCCGCAACTTATGCGGAATTCCTGGTAAATACCGTTGATTTTTCCGAATATGATGAAGATCCGTACAAGCTCATAAACTGGGACGGTGCTTATTATCAGGAAGAAATCCTGCCGAATCATACGGTTCAGACAAACGATGAACTTTTGGACAAAATAACATTCGGAAAGATAACCGTAAATTATCAATAATAAAAACGGACGCAAAGAGATATTTACATGAATGCCATAACAGATAAACTTATTTTTTTAATATATCCGATACTGTTTGTTTCGCTGTTTTTCGAAGCAAAGATATCAAAGAAAAATGAATGGAATGAAGAAGCTTTTTCCCTCTCTCAGATGAAAGCGATTCAGGGATTTGCCGCAGTCTGCATCATGCTTCATCATATCGCTCAAAAAACCTGCGCTCCGTGGATAAACAAAATGTATGTAAGGCACGGGCTTGATGTCTTTGTACCGATCGGATACTGGCTTGTGGGAATATTTTTATTCTGCTCGGGTTACGGTTTATATGTAAGTTACAAAAAGAAAGAGAATTATTTTAAGGGATATTTTAAAAGAAGAGTATTGCCGCTTATTCTTGCTTTCTTTTCAACGGGCTGGTTATTCCTTCTGGTTAGATTCTTAATGAAACAGAGGATGCAAAGACAGGATGTAATCTGGTTTGCAACCGGCCTTAAATTAAGCAATCCGAATGCATGGTTTGTAATCGCAATGCCGTATCTTTATCTGATATTTTACTTATCGTTCAGGTTTTGCAAGAACCAAAAGATATCGATAATTATTTTATGCACACTGACACTTGCTTATATAATTCTTGGCACATGCATAAATCACAACGACTTTTGGATGAAGGGAGAATGGTGGTATAACAGCATTCATTTCTTCCCGATAGGAGTAATATTTGCAGCAAACGAAGAAAAGATAACCGCGCATATAAAAAAGTTTTATATATTATACTTTCTCCTGACGCTGCTTTTGATATTACCGCTTTACGCATTAAGCGAATGGACTCAGGCTGCTTTTTCCTACTATGGAGAAATGTGGCATGCGGATCATGTTGTACTAAGAAGATGGGTTTGCCTTATATCGCAGATGCTTGCTTCCTGTTCTTTTGTATTCTTTGTATTCATTGCCGGTATGAAAATAAAAATCGGAAACAGATTTCTGGCATTTATGGGTGGCCTGACTTTGGAATTTTACCTTATACACGGTTTGTTCATCGAGTTGTTCGGCTTTAATTTCATAGATGTGGCAAAGAGCATTTATTATATCAAAAACGTAGCTTTATTTACTGCGGTGGTGTTTATTTTAGGATTATTATCTGCCGTTTTATTGCAAAAATTCCATAATCTTTTGTTACATGGGGTGAAAAAAAGAAATTAAAGCGACAAGACACATTCAATTAACTGAAATGGTATAATGTAACTATAAAAAGAACATAAAACAAATGTATAAAGGAGGGGAAATATGCAAAACATTATTGATGAATTAAAGAAAATTAACTATGAACTTCCCGAGGATTATAACAGCCCGGCTTATTACGATAATCTTTTAAAAAATCTTTATGATGCTGTTGAACCTTCGAAAGAGATTCTTATTAACAATTCCAAGACCGAGAACTATTCCCGTTTTAAGGAAAGATTAAACAAAATTGTTAAAGAATCCACCGAAATGAATGCGAATTTCTACGATTATCCTCTGGAATCAAAGATGGAATTGATTCGTGCGATAAATGAAGAATTTGAATATCTTAACAGTATATTGGAGTCATATTTTATAAGACTCGGCAAACTTAACGAATTTTGGAGATATGATTACAACAAGCAGGATATTTACAGAGCCATGAGACATCAATTGTTAATCAATCCCAAGGACGGTTCATTGCTTCCGATAAACGAAGATGTTCAATTTACAGACTGAATTATTTGACAAAACGTACAGTTTGGAGATGACATGAAAGTTTATTTGGTTGAACAGATTACAGAAGCGGATTTTGGATGTGAAGAGACAGGAAGGAAAGAGCCTGCAGCTCTCTTGAAACTTGTTTTTGAAAACGAGGAAAAATACGTTGAAGTTCCTGAATCAGAATTGGAAGTTAAAGGGATTTCGGAAGGAAAGAAAGTTATTATATCCGGCGACGGAAAAGTCCTGAAATATGTCAGGGTAGTGGCAGCAGTCATAAAGGCAACAAACGAAAATAAGGAACCAATCATTTTTGCTACTCAACGCGGTTACGGTGAGTATAAAGACGGATGGGAATTCCCGGGCGGCAAGATAGAAAAAGGAGAAAAACCTGAAGAAGCCATTATCAGAGAGATTAAAGAGGAACTTGATACCAATGTAGCAGTTGAAAGTTATCTTGATACAATTGAGTATGATTATCTGACTTTTCATTTGTCCATGGATTGCTTCATATGCAGCATAGTTGATGGTGATTTGGTATTAAAAGAGCATGAGGCTGCAAGATGGCTGAATAAAGAGCAGCTTTATGAAGTTGATTGGCTTCCGGCAGATATTACGATAATTGAAAAGGTTAAAGAGAAATTATTTAAATAAGAGGTATATATGGACACTTGGTACTATGAAGTAGTCAGCATTGACGGCGATTACGCAAATTTAAAAAGAACCGACATTGAATCAGATGACTTAAAACTTGTGGCGAGAGCATTGCTTCCGGCGGATATTTATGAAGGATGCAAGCTTAGGTATGAGTTGATGCAGTATTATCTGGAGCAGAATTAAGCGTTCTTGTGAATTTATCCGATATAAATACACGCCATTTTTGTATAAGATGTCCTTTGAAAACAAAAATTCAAATATGTTATCCTTTATACAGACGGTAATGGGTCTATATAAGGAGAAGACATGTTTAATATAGGCGATACGGTTTTGTATGGTTCAAATGGCATGTGCGAAATAACGGATATTTCAACTGTGGACATGCCGGGAATAAAAAAAGACAGACTGTTTTATATTTTAAAACAAAAAAACGGTCATGATACCATTTATGTTGCGACTGACGACAATACTTCAAAAATGCGAAAGGTTTTATCAAAGGATGAAGCAGAAAACCTGATTAAGAGTATTGCCCAAATAGAAGCTTTGACATTGGTTAATGAAAAAAAGCCTGATTCTGAATTTAAAGCAGCTTTGCAAAAATATGACTGTGTCGAGATGCTTAAACTGATAAAGTGCATATATTTAAGAAAAAAACAAAGGATAGCCGAAGGAAAGAAAGTATCGGCAGCAGACGAAAAATATATGCGCCTTGCGGAAGACATGCTTTATCAGGAAATAGGTGAAGCACTCGAGATACCAAGAGAAGATGTTCTAAATTTTTTGATAAAAGAAATTGAAGGAAAATAAAAAAGAGATTTCACAGAAATGAAGTCTCTTTTTTATATATGTGTGTACCAAGAAAGGAGAAGGATACTTAACTTATCATTGCAGGTAACATGGCCCTGTCATCTATGTAATAATCACATGTAATCTTACGGGAATTGTTGCCGTATAATTCTACAATCTCCGGAAGATTGTCATTTATGGCATCAAAAGTAAGCTCATGATCATTGCACCATGATACGGCATTATCAAGTGCATCGCCTGCGCGGCAAGTCCAAAGAATGAGTTTGTTCCCTTTCTTTTGCCAGGCTTTAAGATATTCAATTAACGGAAGGTTGGGTTCTCCGAGCTCGGGCCAATTGCTGTAGCAAAGGGTACCGTCGAAGTCAACCGCTATTATTTGATAATTCATACTGTACTCCGAACAAAAATATCTTGGTATAGATATAATAGAACAAATGTTCGAATTTGTAAATAGTAAAATAAAAAAATATGAAAAGCAAGTCTGCGAACCTGTCCTATGCTATAATAGTAGTACAATGTAAGTTCCGGGATTCAGGAGGTGTATCGCATGCCAAAGAACGAGAATCAAAAGCTTAAACTTTATTATCTTTACAGGATTATGCTTGAGCAAACCGATGAGGAACACGGACTTTCCATGCAGGACATTTTGACTGAACTTGCCGAACGAGGAATTACCTGTGAGAGAAAATCCATATACAGGGATTTTAAAGTGCTTACAGAGAATATGGGACTGGAAATTATCGGTGAGCAGGTCGGATCAAATTATTATTATCATGTCGGACAGAAGCAATTTGAACTTGCCGAGCTTAAACTTCTGGTGGATTCGGTTCAGGCTTCAAAGTTTATTACAGAGAAGAAATCCGACAGCCTTATAAAGAAAATAACGACGCTTGCAAGTGTATATGAAGCTGAAGAGTTGGGCAGACAGGTGCATGTTCAGGGCAGAATCAAGACCATGAACGAAAGTATTTATTACAATGTTGATGAGATTCATAATGCCATCAATCAGAATTCAAGCATCAAATTTAAATACATGCAGTGGTCAACCGATAAGAAACTCGTTCCCAGAAAAACCGAAGATGATTCGGAGATTAAGATATACGAAGTAAGTCCATGGGCTTTGACATGGGATGATGAAAATTACTATCTGATTGCATTCGACCATAATGAGAAGAAAATCAAGCATTACAGAGTCGACAAGATGGATAAGATAAGCATAACGGGAGAAAAAAGAGAAGGCAGAAACGAGTTCAGAGATTTTGATCCCGGTGTGTATGCAAAGAAAAACTTCGGCATGTTTTCCGGTGAAACAAAGAGGGTTGAGATTGAATTTCCGGAAAATATGGTGGGTGTATTTATCGACAGATTCGGTAAAGACATAATGATAAAAAAGGCAGAGCGAAAAGGGTATTTTAAAACCTTTGTCGAAGTTGCCGTAAGCAAACAGTTTTTCGGATGGATTTTTGCCCTCGGACCCGAAGTAAAGATTAACGGTCCCGAGGAAGTTGTTAAAAGCATAAAAAAAGAAATCAAAGATACACTTAAAAATTATTAAACGGTTAAAGAGTCGTAAAGCAAAACTTTATGACTCTTTTTGCTCTCAAGTACCGTGTATGGGACAAGCCCGGAATCTTTAAAATGATAGAATTCTTTTATCAAAATAAAAGGGGCACGGAATGAAAAAATTAAAATTTTGGTTTTGGAAATGTTTTCACCAAAAAAAGATAAGGTGCAGACATTTTTGCGGAAGATGCGAATTCTATGATTTCTGCTGTGTGGAGGCAGAGAATCCCAAAAAGCAGGTTTAAGTTGTATGAGGGTTTGTTTAATCGCACTAAGCATTGAAAAAGAGAGGAGTATTTATGGGATGGTTTTGGGACGATGATTCGAACAAAGATTATGATTACAAGAGACTAAGAAAAGATCTCGAGAATGAGTATGCGATTCAAAGCGCCTCTTTTTCAGGCGGATTCGGTTTTCTTGAAATGATGGAAGTATCCGACGCAAGCAATGAGAAATTGCTTAAGATGGCTAAAAAAGCCGGTTTTAATCTTAATAAATACAGAAAGAGATAATAAATCGGATAAAGAGCATAATTGATTGAGTTTCCAAAGATTAAAGGGTAAAATAAAAACAGGTGTTTTTCACCTGTTTTTATAATGTAATCCGTTCGAAGAAACGGGAAAGGATAAAACATGTCGTATTTAATTAAAGATACAACCAAAGAAGAACGTATAGCACTGATTAAATCATGGATTCCCGATGATGAAGCAATGGATGCCGAAGGCGCACCGGATTTGTGGGATTTGTACGCGGATTATATTAACGGAACAAAGGAAATAGCAGAATGTAATGCGGCTTTCAAGACAGATTATATTTCGGAGGAACAATAATGACGGAAAACATCAGAGTTTATACCCAAAACAGCATTCGCATTAATGAAGAAGAAAAGATAATATATATTGATTCTTTTAAAATGAATGAAGAACCCAAAGATGCTGATTTTGTACTTATAACACATGATCATTACGATCATTTTTCACCGGAAGACATTAAAAAGGTTGCATGTGAAAAGACGGTACTTATTGTTCCGAAGAAAATGGAAAATAAAGCAGAAGAACTTCGTCCTTTTGTTAAACGAATCGAAACGGTTTCGCCTTCAAAAGAGTATGAAATTGACAGCTTAAAATTTGAAACGGTTCCCGCATATAATATTTTAAAACCTTTTCATCCGAAGATGTCGGAGTGGGTAGGATATATTCTTGTTCTTAACGGAAAGAGAATCTATATTGCAGGAGACACAGATGTGACCAACGAGGCAAAGAGCGTCAAGTGTGACATAGCTTTGGTTCCGATTGGAGGATTTTATACAATGGACGCAAAAAATGCTGCAGAATTTATCAATACAATAAAGCCTTCGGTTGCAATTCCCGTTCATTTCGGAAGCGTTGTCGGTTCGCCTAAAGATGCGGATGTTTTTATGAAACTTGTAAAAGAACCTGTTAAGACAGAGATGCTTATTGAATATTAACGGTGGGTTAAATGGAAGAAATTAACGGACAATGGATAATGCATGGCATCGATTGGGATGATGAAGGATGTCTGCATGATTACAAAGAATTGGAAGAATTAATTGAAGAGGTGGGATTTTTGCCTCTTTTTGAAACAAGTATTCCAGGGTTTTCGGTAGAAGAACACACAGACCCTTCTTTCTGGTGGGCAGGAAATCCTGAGGCTGATCCCTGGGAGTGGAGAACGGTCATAGCGAATGAGGGAAAGATTGCCTACGGAAAGTTCTTTGGCAAGAGAGCAGGTTTTATTTCAAAAAAATGGTTCCCGTACTTTGCCAATATGCGTCGTGACGGATACGATTTTGATTCTCTCTGGGATGACGGGAAAGCGAATATGCGCCAAAAGAAAATTATGGATCTCTTTGAAGATGATACCTGTCTTTTTTCTTATGAAGTGAAAGAAAAAGCAGGTTTTGGAAAAGGCGGATTAAAGAATTTTGAAGGCACGATTACGGATCTTCAGATGATGACTTATCTTTGCATGCGTGATTTTAAAAAGAGAATCAATAAAAAAGGCGAACCATACGGGTGGGATGTCGCCATTTATGCAAAGCCCGAGCAATTATTCGGATATAAGCACGTCACGAAGGCCTACAAAGAATCCCCGGATGAATCAAGAGAGAGGATTATAAAGCAAATAAAAAAATGCTTTGGTGTTAATGATGAAAGGATTATCGGAAAACAATTGTACTACTGATTGTCAGTTTTTATAAGTACCGAGGCATTGCTTCGGTACTTTTTTTGGCGTTTAGGGTTGCATGCAATATTTCATGCTTATATGGCAGATTTGTCTGTTTTTTGATATAATTAATAAATATGTTATGTAACAAATTTGAGGCATATTCATATAGATTAATTGGTACTTAGACATGAAGGCAGGGAAACAAAATGGATTATCCGTATCTTGATACTGTCATATATGATAACTTCTATGAAATGCTTAAAGGCAGATATGAGAAAAGTGCTGAAAAAACAGCCATTCGTTTCATGGAAAAAGATGAGATTACGAATATTTCATATGCCGAAATGATAAAAGAAACTGCCCTTATCGGACTCTTTTATAAAGAAAAAGGGATTGAAGGAAAGCATATAGGTATTTTTTCCGAAAACCGTTACGAATATATAACCATATACATGGCAACGGTCATGAAGAATGTAATCGTCCCGCTCGACAAGGAGATGACCTCGGAAAATCTTTCCGAATGCGTAAGGGATTTTGATGTGGATTTCCTTTTTGTAACGGATGAGACCAAAAAGAAAATCGAAAGCGATGAGTTTTCAAAGCCCGATAATCTGACGGTTATAAACATAGATGAAGAAAGCTTTAAAAAAGTTTATTCGGATGAATCGGCGGATAAGGAAAAGAGCATTCGTGATTTCTTTGAATATGTAAAGGATACCGACAAAGACAGGTTTGCCGTTCTTGCTTCCACTTCGGGTACGGACGGGAAAATGAAGGGCGTAATGCTAAGTCAGTATAATGTCATAACGAATATTCGCGGTACACTTGAAAACAATATCCTTAAGAATCCTACATTTGCATTCCTTCCGATGAATCACACGTACGGATTTAACCCCTGTATGCTGGCTACGATTTATAACGGAACGACTTTATGCCTTAATCTGAAAATAAAATATCTGCTTCGGGATTTAAAGACTTTTAATCCGTTTTTCTTCGGTGCGGTTCCGATGGTAATTGAAGGAATATATGACGGTATTATCAGAGAAGTCAAAAAGCAGAACAAAGAAAAGACATTTTATCGTGCGATTAAAATCTGTAAGTTTTTCAGAAAATTCAAAATAGATTTAAGACATGTCTTTTTCGGAAAACTTATATGCAAAAACCTGCGCCTTATTGTAAACGGCGGTGCACCGCTTAATGCGGATTATGTGAATAAATTCGATGAAATCGGTATTACGATTCTAAACGGATACGGTCTGACAGAGTGTTCGCCGACTATTGCGGTTTCAAGAACGGGAAACAATGTGGTCGGAAGTGCCGGAACCATCATGAAAAACATCGATGTCAAAATTGCGGAAGACGGGGAAATTCTTGTAAAAGGTCCCTGCGTAATGCTTGGTTATTATAAGAATGAAGAAGCGACAAACGCCGTAATGAGGGACGGATACCTTGCTACAGGAGACATCGGACGTACGGACGGAAAGGTAATCTTTGTCACAGGAAGAAAGAAAAACCTTATCATCCTCGAAAACGGCAAAAACGTTCCGCCTGAACTATTGGAGAGTAAAATCAATTCAATTCCGTACGTAAAAGAAAGCATTGTTGTTTCGAGGAAAGTTAATGAGAGAAGCAATGTTCTTTATGCAATAATAGTCCTTCATGAGCCTGAAAAAGAGGAATTTCTTAAAGACGATATTGCACTCATCAATAAAGATTTGCCGTCATACATGCAGATAACCGATTTTGAAGTAAGCAGCGAAGAGCTTAAGAAGAACAGTTCAAAGAAGATTATAAGAAGCGAATATGCCGGTTAAAAATATAAGAGAGAAAATACTGTATATGTTCGAAGAGATAGTTAAGATTTTAAAAGAAAATTACGGAATTGAAGATGTGAAACCCGAATCGAATTTCAAAAAAGATCTGGGGCTTAATTCATTTGACCTCATGGAGCTGGCTTTTATTGCAGAAGAAAGATTCGGTCTTGAAATAGATGAAAGTGCTTACAGAGGCACTGAGACGGTAAAGGATATAAGCGATTATCTTGAATCGCTTAAAGTAAAAGCATGAAAATCCACATTTGCGATAACGGAAACGACAAGAAGAAGTTTCTGGCGTTCAGAACAAAAATATACCGTGAAAAAAACCTCTATATAGACAATAACTATTTTATGCTTAAGGAAATCTTTTCGGAGAAACTTCATTTCACGAAAAGTGTATTTATTGTTCCGGTAATGGTTGTCGATGACAATGAATCGATTCTTTGCGAGGGGATAGTTGCCGTTGCAGACAATCTTCCCGAATACGTTCAGCTTTGCTTTTTTGAAGCACTTGAGGGTGTTAAAGAAGCCGTTAATCTACTTGTTGAAGATGCAGTCAAAATCGGACAAAGCAAGGGATGCAAAAGACTGGTTATAGGTCTTTACGGACATGTAAATTACGGTCTGGGTTTGCTTGATTCGCATTTTGACAAAGCCAATTCTTTTTCATCGCCGGGCAATCCTTCTTTTTACAACGATTATTTCCGCGCCTTGGATTGTGAAGAAATAAAGCTTAATTCATATTTCACGCATTCTCTGGACGGAAGACTTATGCGTTACGAAAAGATACTCGAAAAGCTTAACCGTGAATATGAATTTAAGAAATTCGACAAAAAGCATTTTGAAGACTATTCGAAGATGTATACGGATTTAAACAATCAGTGTTTTACGGATCACAAATATTATTATGTCAGAGATTACAAAGATGATGAGGAAATGCTTAAAGAACTCTTTCTTTTCATGAAAGAGGATTCTTTGATTTTTGCTTTTAAGGACGGCAAGCCTGCAGGTTTTATCCTTTGGTATCCCGATTACAATGAGCTTGCAAAACCCGGAGAAGCTTTCGGCACAAAGCATTACTTCAAAAATCTTTTCGAGAATAAAAAGATTAAAACCGCCAAGGTTATGGAATACGGAGTACTCGATGAATTCAGGGGAGTGGGACTTCCTTTTGCTCTGATAGCGCATGTTTATTCGATTCTTTCGAATTACGGAGTGAGTCAGGTTGAATCATCATGGATACTTGCCGACAACGAGGACTCAAACAGTTTTTGCAGAGCGTTTTGTGATGAACTTTACAAAGAATATGTAGTTTATGAAAAAGAGATTTGATGAATCATTCAAAGAATATATAAACGAAAATCCGGCTGAGATTTTTGAACAAATGAAAAACGCAAGATTTGCCGGGGATTTGTTTGACAAGGACAATGATTTGCCGTTTCCTTTTACTCTTTCAATGCTTACTCTTTTAAAGACCGCCAATCCTTTGAATCAAAAGTTCTACTACATAGAGGATGATATAAATTTCGCTTTTTTTACGGTCTATGAAAACAGAATGAATCTTTTTACATACGGGAAAGCCGAGTGGTTTATGAATATCCAAACTGTTGCTTTTCCATGTTCTTTAAGCAACAGCGGCTTTATTACGAACAATGTAAAATGGATGCTTACATACATAAAGACCATTAAAGGCTGCAAGCTTGTACTTAACCTTGACGAAAAAACGGACATAAAAGGAATGAGTTTCGGTGAAACGCTTCCGACCTGTGTGCTTAAAATTCCCGAAGGCATTAATGACATAAAGACATATATGGATGCTTTAAGGAGTCCGTACAGAAGAAGAATCAATATTGCAGTTAAGAACTGCAGCAATATTGAAATATTAAGAATAAGCGATGATTCGGTGGATATACATCCTTTGTATCTCCAGACTTACGATAAATCAGAATATAAACTTGAGTGCTTGAACAAAAAGTTTTTTGATAAGACCGACGGAGAGAAAATTATTTTTTTAAGGAATAAAAAACCCGTCGGATTTGTGCTTTTAAAAGAAAACGGCAGTGAACTTGTCTTTATGCTTTGCGGTATGGACTATACTCCCGATAAAGACAATGCCGATTTATATTTTTACATGTTGTTAAAGATAGTGGAATATGCGCTTGAAAAGAATTTAAGAATCATTGATTTCGGCCAGACCTCCGAAAAGACAAAACTTAAATTCGGGGCATGTCTTAAGAAAAAGTATTTTTATGCGCACCATTCCAATCCTTTTTTAAATCTTTTTGCCATGGTCGGAAAACATATGCTCGAATATAAATATGATTTTCCCGAATTCCATGTATTTAAGGAGTAAAAGTGAACGTACTTCTTTTTAGACCGCGACCTGATAAAGAGACAATAGGACTCCAGAACGTAATGATTTGCGAGCCGCTGGAACTCGAGTATATCTCGGCAAATATCGAAGCGCTGGGACATACATGTACGATCGTCGACATGATAATCGAAAAGAAAAACGTGGCGTACTTTGTAAAACTTTACAATCCCGATGTTGTAGGAATTACAGGGTATATTTCGCATGTCAACATTATGAAAAGATATGCAAAAGAGGCCAAGGAAGTTAACGAAAACATTACGACAATCATCGGTGGAGTGCATGCCGAGGTTAATCCCGAGGATTTTGTATCACCTTATGTTGACTATATTATCAGGGCGAACGGAATCAGGACTTTTATTGATATTTTAAACAAACTTGAAAAATCCGAAAAGAAAAATCAGGATTCGGAAAATGCAGAAAACAAAACATCCGAAATAGTCGTTAACGATGATGAAATAGAGTGTATCTACGTACCCGGAAAGAAACCACCGAAGAAAGATACAACCTTTAATTATCTTTATCCCGACAGAAACAAAGTTGATAAATACCGTTCGAAATATTATTACATGTTTCACAGAAACTGTACTCTTATCAAGACTTCGTTCGGATGCCCTTACAACTGCAAATTCTGCTTCTGCCGTCAGATAATGGATGATCAGTATTTTGCGAGAGATCTCGAAGACATCGTAAATGAACTTGAACAGATTCCCGAGACTGAGATATACATCGTAGATGACGATTTTCTTGTCGGAAGGGAAAGAATTCTTAAGTTCTGCGATCTTTTGGAACAAAGAGGCATTAACAAGAAATATCTGATTTACGGACGTGCGGATTATGTTGCTTCAAACGAAGATGTCATAAAGCGTTTCAAAGAGGTCGGACTTCGTGCGGTTATTGTCGGACTTGAATCCTGCGATTCGAGGCAGCTTGACGATTACAACAAGAGAACAAATGTGGCCATTAATGAAAAAGCAGTCGGTATTTTAAAGAAATACGATGTTGAATGTTACGGCACTTTTATCCTCGGACTCGACTGGACAAAGGAAGATTTCAACGCACTCTACAAATGGATTAAAAAACTCGGCCTTGTGTTTGTAAATCTTCAGCCGCTTACACCTCTTCGAGGAACGGATATTTATGAAAAATACAAACCGAGATTTATCGTAAGAGAGGATGAATACGAGAAGTGGGATCTGGCCCATCTGGTAGTTCGTCCCGACAATATATCAGTCAGAAAATATTATTGGTACACAATGGTTTTGTATTATAAAATTACCGCCAATCCCGTCAGCGGATGGTATATGGTAAAGAAATACGGACTTCATGATACGCTCAAATTAAGCATTGGCGCGGTTGCAGTTAACAACCAGTATTGGAAAAAATTGATCGAGGGTGAAAAATGCAGGAAGAATTAAGGATATTGCTGATACGTCCCAAATATACATCGATTGTTGCACATCTTGAACCTTTAGGACTTGAATATGTTGCAGGTCTTGCACATGATATGGGAATTAAATGCGATATACATGATGAATTTCAACATCCGTGGACTTTTCGTTTTGCAAGAATGTGCCGTATCATCAAAAAGGGCAATTACAATTACATAGGTTTGAACGCCAATGCCAATACGGTGGATTATATTAACAAAAGAGCAAAACAGCTTAAGAAAAAATTCCCCGGAATTAAAATTCAGGTTGGCGGTCCCGAAGCGGAGATGAATTATAAGGAATTTTGCGTGGATGACGTGGATTATGTTTATTACGATAACGGTCTTGCCACACAAAAGAAAATGTGGGAGAGCGATTTAAGTCCAAAGGCACTTGATGAGTTGACGGGTATTGCGTTTAAAAAAGACGGAGAGTGGGTTATTAAAGAAAAAGGAGAGCCTGTATGCGGCTTTATCAATAAACCCGACAGAACCACTTTTTATAAAGGCCTTAAGAAAAACTATATTTTCATGAAAGGAAAATATGCTTTAAGCAAAGCTTCTTTTTCCTGCCCTTTTGCCTGTTCCTTCTGTTATTGTACCAAGATGAACAGCGGTGTTTATACTGAGCGTGATTTAACTGAGGTAATAGAAGAAGTTGAAGAAATCAAACACGATAAAATCTGGTTTGTCGACGATACATTTTTCTTTGACAAAGAGAGAGTCGAGGCTTTTTGCAATGAAATAATAAGACGCGGTATCAAGAAGACTTTTATGGCGTATGCGAGAGCTGATTTTATTGCGGCAAATCCGGATATTCTGCCGCTTGCGTACAAAGCCGGTTTCAGGGATATTCTGGTCGGTCTTGAAGCCATAAGCGATGAGACTCTTGACGAATATAACAAGATGACATCAAAGAACGATAATGAAATGGCAATTAAGAATCTTCATGATGCGGGAATAGTATGCAACGGACTTTTTGTAATCAATTATACGGCTACCCGAGACGATTACAGAAAGCTTATGAAGTTTATCAAAGACAACAATCTTTTGTGGGTTGTATTCGGTATATTTACACCCTACAAGGGTACCGATGCTTATGCTGAATATCAGGATAAAGTTATTAACTTTAAATCCTGGAGACTGGACGGTACGCATATAACACTCAAACCCACCAACATGTCTTCAGTTGAATATATGTTAAGGTACTACTGGATACATGTTCTTACATATCCCAAGATTATGGTTCGAACATTGTTTGGCACTTCGTACGATACGAAAAGAAAAGGATGGTTTTAATGACTCAAAAATACATGTTCGTAAGAGTACATTATGATAAAAGAGTCGCAAGCCTTGAGCCGCTGGGACTCGAATATCTCTTGGCTGCGGTTAAGGCAGAGGGAAAAGAAGGTCTTATCCACGATGAAAGTATTGAAAGTGCTTTCGGACGTTTCAGACAGCTCCTTAAAAAAGTAGACGAAAACGGTATTACGATTGTCGGATTTTCGATAATGTCAAATACCGCATGGTATGTACTTAAACTCATTCACAAATTAAAAAAAGCAAGACCGAATGTTAAGATTATGGTCGGCGGTCCCGAAGTCGTCGTTAATTTCGAAGATTTTATGATTGATGATGTGGACTATGTTTCTTTTGACAACGGCCTGGATTCTTTCAGACTGGCCCTCAGAAATGATTTTGATGACGATACATTAAAAACCTGTTCGGGGTTTGCCGGAAAGATTAACGGAGAGTGGTTTTTAAACAAGAAGGGCGAGCCGATAAGCGATTACGGCCTTCTTCCCGACAGAAGTTTCTTTTACGAGAACAGACCTAAATTCCGTGTGCTTGCAAAGGGCTGCTTTTCAATGATGAAGACTGCATTTTCCTGTCCGCAGAACTGTAAGTTCTGTATATCCAGACAGTTTAACAGCTGCACTTACAGGGAAAGAGCGGTAGAGGATGTAATCAATGAAATTATATCCATAGACAATGACAAAATCTTTATTATCGACGATGATTTTCTTGTAAACAAGGACAGAGTTCTGGCCATTTGCGAAAAGTTAATCGAACTTGATTTAAAGAAGACTTTTATGATTTTTGCAAGGGCGGACAGCATCTGCAGATGCGAAGATATTTTCCCGATTATCTACAAAGCGGGCTTTCGTGACATGCTTGTAGGTCTTGAGGCGGTAGAAGATACAACACTTGAGAAATATAACAAGAATTCAAGTGTTGAACTGAATATGCGCGCTGTTAAAATCCTTCGTGATTACGAAATGGTATGCGTAGGTCTTTTTGTAATTAACTACGATTTCACGCACAAGGATTTTATGAATATTAACAAATTTATCAAAAAGGAAAAACTTATCTGGGTACTTTTCAGTATTCTCATTCCTTTTAAGGGTACGCCTGTGTACGAGGAAAACAAAGACAGACTGTATCATTACAAATACAGAAGAACGGGCGGTACGAGCGTTTTGATGAAGCCTTCGAAGATGCCCATGCTTTTGTTTAAACTTGAGTTCCATTTTCTTTACTATGTAAATTATCCGCGCATATATTGGGCCGGTGTAACACATATGTTTAACAAAAAATATAAAAACAAATGAAAATACTCCTTATCAAACCGGAAACGGTCGGGATATTCAGTTTTACATACCTTGTCGATCATGAACCTCTTGAAATGGAATACCTTTACACGGTTTTCACAAGGGACGGCCATGAGGCTGTAATTCATGACAGAAGGTACGAATCGATATCCCTAAAAAAGAAACTGAAAAAAGAAAAACCGGATGTGGTCTGTATCACGGGTTATATTACTCAGGAAAAACGTGTTAAAAAGCTTTGCGAGGCAATTAAAAAATACAAACCGGATACCCGTGTTATTTTGGGCGGTTCGCATGTGGAAATAAATTACAAGAATTTTTATGATTCCAAAGCGGATTACCTTTATCTTCTTTCGGGCCTTGAAAACATGTGCAGGCTGGTTAAGGATATAGAAAAAAAAGATGATGCGGATATAGAAGAGATTCCCGGTATCTGCTATAAGAAAAACGGCGAATGGGTAAGCAATCCCAAGATTTTCGAGACACCGGAAGATCTGCCTGTTCCCGACAGAACACATTTTTACAAAAACAAATTCCGATTCAGATATCTTTGTTTTAAACCCCTGGCTCTTGTAAAGAATTCTTACAGCTGTCAGAGAAACTGCAATTTCTGTTTCTGCACAAACCGTAACGGTGGAAGATATGCATGCAGAAGCGTCGATAAACTTGTCGATGAAATAGCATCTTTGGATGTTCCTGCAGTACATATTACGGACGACAATTTCCTTGTAAGCAGAGAGTATTTAAAAGAATTTATAAGGCTTGTAAAAGAAAAAGACATACATAAAAAATATCTTATTTACGGACGTGCCGATTTTATTGCCAACAATGAAGATATCATAAAAGAACTTGCCGAGATTGGACTCTCGCTTGTTATGGTCGGACTTGAAGCCACAAACGACGAGGAGCTTGATTCGTACAACAAGCATGTTTCTTTACATGAGAACGAAGAGTGCATCCGTATTCTTTCGGAAAATCATATCTTTTGCGCAGGTCTGTTTATCGTACATCAGGCGATGACCAAAGATGATTTTAAGAAACTCTACAAATGGATTGCATCAAGGGATATTATTCCGACGGTTTCCGTATTTACTCCGATGCAGGGCTCTGCGATGTATAAGGATTATGAGGATAAACTTCTTACCAAAGACGTTACAAAGCAGGATTTGTTTCACTGTCTTTTAAAGCCCGAGCACATGAGTGTTGCACGCTTTACTTTTGAGTATTACAAACTCTCCATGGGGCTTGCTTTTAAAAACCGAAAATCCCCGCTTTATGCGGATAATGAATATTTCAAGGGAATGCTTTTTATAATCCGCGCTTTGTTTATGAAAGTTAAAAGAATGATTGTACTTTAATATTATGAAAAAGAAACTTTTGTTAATTCAGCCGACTCCCTACGATCAGTACGGGAAACTGGTAAAAAAGAAAAGATTATATTTTGTCGGTCTTGCGCTTCCTTTGCTTGCGGCACTTACGCCCGATGATTTTGAAGTGGAACTCTGCTATGAGACGATTGAGGATGTTCCTTTTGACACGGATGCCGAGCTTGTCGGTATCAGCAGCATGGGGCATGCCGTAATGCGTACCATCGATATCGCAAAGAAGTTCAAGGAACTCGGAAAGACTGTTATTTTGGGTGGATACATGGTGTCCTTAATGCCCGAAGAAGCCAAAAAATACTGCGATGCCGTAATGATAGGCGACTCCGAGGAAACCTGGGGCGAGATGATTAACGATTATTTAAACGGTACGCTTAAGGATTATTACAAAAAGAAGCTTACAAAACTTGAGACTCCGCTTCCCAAATACGAACTTGTATTAAATAAAAGAATCGGCAATTTTCTTCCCGTTCAGGCAGGAAGAGGATGCACCAAGACCTGCAGTTTCTGCTCCATTTACTGCCTTTATCACGGACAGTATTTAAGAAGAAGCATACCCGATGTAATAAGGGACATCAAGCGCATAAAAGAGCTTGGCTTCAAACAGTTTCTTCTGCTTGATGACAATCTTTTTTCGGACAGGAATTATGCACTTGATCTTTGTAAAGAGATTGCAAAATTAAAGATGCACTGGATGACGCAGTGTTCGATAGATATTGCCAAAGACGAAGAGCTTCTGACTGCAGTTTCAAAGAGCGGATGCTATGCATTAAGTTTCGGACTTGAGAGCATCAGCAGAGAAAGTCTTATAGGCATGCAGAAAGCGTGGGCTCATCCTGATGAATATTCAAAGCAGTTAAAAATCATCAGAAAACACGGAATAGATATTTCCACGGAAATGGTAGTGGGGGCTGAGGGGGATACGCTTGAATCCATCAAGGCTACCGCCAAATTCATAGAGGACAACAAAATTGCCGTTCCGAGATTTTATATTCTGACACCGATTCCCGGTACTCAGTACTACGATGAAATGAAGGAACAGGACAGAATATACAATACGGACATGTATTCCTACAATGCATGCGAAGCAGTTCATGTTCCCAAAAACATGACGCCCGAAGAACTGACCAAGGCATATTGGGATCTTTACAATGATGTATATTCGATAAAGTGCATTTTAAAAAGAACCATATTTACCGACTGCATTATAAAAAGACCCTACAATGCAGTTTTTTACCTCGGCGTAAATCTTTTTTACAGGTATCACATCAAACACGGTATCGTGCCGAATATAGTGTAGGAAATGCTTGGAAATCCCAAAAGGGAAAGCGCCTCGAAAGAAGGTGATTACAGTGAGAAAAAACAAAAAGAATTATACTGAACGGCAATTAAAGAAAATACGTCTGGAACGCATATTCAGATTTCGTATGCTGGTAATGATATTTATTCAAATCTGTCCTGTGTTCCATTGGATGCGCAATTTGAAGAACATTCGAAATTTCTATTATTACGTATGTCTTGCGGAGTTTGAACAATTTAAGCATAAGGATTCGAGAGTAATTGATATGCTTTATGAAGATCTTCTTGATTCCAAGGATTCTTTTGACAAACTCTATGCGGTTGCTCATTTTATGAGTTCCCCCGAATTCAGAGCGTTGGTTAAAGCTGCTCCAAACAAAAAAGATCGAGCTCAATAAAATCTGAGCTCTTTTTTTATTTCTTAAAGATTTTTTAAGAATTGAATTTGTAGAATGGTAAACATAGAAGTTAAAGGAGGAGATTCAGATGTTTTTCAGGATGCTGAAAAAAGACATAACGGAAAAGAAGGCATTGAATATTATTCTTCTTTTGTTTATGTGCTTTGCATCAATTCTTACGGTATGTTCGGCAATAGTTCTTTTATCAAACACATTTGGTTTAAAGCAGACGAATAATAAAGTTAATGCAACGGAAGTGACCATTGTCTCTGACAGAGATTTAAAGAATACGTCAAAGAGACAGGAAGCGATTACGGAAAGTCTTCTTAAAAACGAAAAGGTTGAGGAAGTTGAAATAGCAGAAACAATCGTCTTTGATTCGAATGCGATAGATTATGTCGGATTTAAAGAGGATACGGCAGCAAATATAATCAACATCCAATCTTATGCTTTTGACCTTTCAAATAAGCATAATCTTGTAACAGATTTAGACGGTGAAGAAATAGAACTCGGCTACGGCATGATAGCAATTTCTGAGTATGTGCAAGTTCTTACGAAACTTGGTATCGGAGATAAAGTCAGAATAACAACGCAGCTTGGTAATATATATGAATTCGAAATTGCTGCAATAACAAAAGATCCGGGATTGAACGGCTGGCACAGAATGTTTTTTAATTCTGAAGATTTTAAGGTATTAAAAGAAGACAGCCCGGTCATATCGGATGTTTATATGATTAAACTTAAGCCCGGCAATACTCATATGGATCAGACAAAAATAGTTAATGATTTCGCGGAAAATGAAGATGAGTTTGGAGATATTTTAAATTCATATACAATGAACGGATATAATGTAGCGAGTCTGTCATCCGTGGTTTTAAATGTAATGTTTATTGTTGTCGCATTCTTTTTAATCGTGATGGTATTTATGACGATTTCTTTCACAATAAAAACCGCAATAAAGAATGAGGAAAAAGAACTTGGAATGTTAAAAGCACTTGGAGTAGAGTCCGCTTCTTTTAACTGGCTTTTTGCGGCAAAATATCTTTTTATATCCGTTGTTGCCACAATAACAGGATTCTTTGGAGGCATACATGTATCCGGCTTAACTATTAAATATCTTTTACATGGTCAGCTTAAGCCGTCTTTCTTCCCTACGGTAATCACTGCTTTGATTTCTTCGTTAATGGAGTTTTTAATTATTTTGATTTTTGTAAGCGTTTCGCTTCGAAGAATGAAAAAGATAAGCATCATGGATGTCATAGCGGGTGAAAACAGAGGAGAAAGATTCAAAAAGATACCGGGTCTGTTTTTGCACAAAATCAAAAATATAAATATTCCTTTTTATCTTGCTGTTACGGATTTAACCAATCGAGTAAAACGTTATTCATTTCTGATACTGGCTTATACCATGGGATTTACCATGATCTTAATGGTGCTTGAAATAGAAAACACATCCAATACGGCATATTGGATTGAAAAAGTATGGAATTATCCTGAGTTTGACTTTAATTTAAACCTTTCGGATGAATTGCTTGATGAGTATGCGCAAAGAGGCGGAAGCATTAAAGGTGCATTTGATATTTTGAATAAGGAAATAAAGGATGCAGGCATTCCGGCACATATTAATTACTATAATTATTGCGAAAATATCATTGCATCATATAAGGATAAAAAAATCGTCTCATATTTGCAATTTAACAGAAGCCCCGAGACCATAGATTTGTATGAAGGTGTTTATCCGAAGCTTAAAAACGAAGTTATTTTGGACGCATATCATGCTCATATTAACGGCATTAAAATCGGTGACAAGATAAACGTTGAATATTATAAATACAATGATGACGGTATTACGTACTATTTAACCAACGAAGATTTTTTAGTGACGGGAACTTATGATGCCGCAACAGCAGAACTAATAATAATAACCTCAGATGCATTCGAAGGCGCTGCCAGAGAAAGAACCATGGATTTGGGCGGTCAGATAGATGCACCCAAAAAAGAACATGATAAATATATTGAGAAACTTCGTGAAATGTATGGCAATACAACCATCAGATCCCAAGAGGAAGAAGTGGATTATCAGCTGCATGAAATGGGTGATATTTATAAATTTGTTTTAAGCGTTCTGGTTCCGTTAATCATATTTATGATGATCATGGTAACGGTTCTTTATCAGTCGGTAAATATCATTGATGAAACACCGGATATAGCGCTTCTTAAATGCAGCGGATTTGATAATAAGAACATTAAGGCGTGGCAGGTGATAAGAAGTATTCTGATCACGGCAATATCATCAATCATCGCGATAATATTACTCAATACGGGTTTATATGTTTTCTTAAGAATCATGTTTTATTTCTTCTCAAACATTATGAAATACTGCCCGAACAGAGATATATTAAGATACTATATCGCAATTCCTTTATTAATTATTTTTGGAATCAGCACTGTGCTTTATTTATCTTTATCAAATGTTAATAAGATTGAACTTTGGAAAATTCGTGATAATTAAAATGGAGGCTAAAAATGAGCAAAACGGTTTTGGAATCAAAAGAATTATGCAAAACATACATAGTGGATAAATTCAGCAATAATGTATTGCAAAATGTGGATTTTAAACTCGAAGAGGGAGAGTTTACCGCCATTATGGGTCCTTCGGGCTCAGGTAAATCAACTCTTCTTTATACATTAAGCGGGATGGATAAAATGACGTCCGGAAAAGTAATATTTGACGGTGAGGACATGTCGCAGATGAATCACAAGCAATTGACGAATTTAAGACTTCATAAGATGGGATTCGTTTTTCAGCAGATGTATATGTTAAAGAAACTTTGCATTATGGATAATATAATTCTTCCCGGTTATCAGGCAAAGACACAGAGCAAAAACGAAGTTAACGAACGTGCAAGAAAACTAATGCATAATCTCGGGATAGATGAAATAGCAACCAATGAAATCTGCGAGGTCTCCGGCGGCCAGCTTCAAAGAGCCTGTCTTTGCAGAGCTTTGATTAATTCACCGAAAATCCTTTTCGCAGATGAACCCACGGGAGCGCTTAATTCCAAAGCATCAAAAGAGGTTATGAATGAGTTAAGAAAAGCCAATCAGAAAGGCACTACGATTCTTATGGTTACGCACAGCGAAAAAGTTGCGGCAAGCTCCGACAGGGTAGTTTATCTTGTTGACGGTAATATAAAAGGCGAACTGAACCTCGGTAAACAAAAAGATGAAAACGAGTCGGCTTCAAGAGAAAGAAAATTAAAGAACTGGCTTGATGAGATGGGATGGTAAGAAAAGAGGATAATTATGAAACACAAAAATAAATATTTAGCGAGTGTTTTGGCTTCATTTCTTTTAACAAGCATGATTGTCGGCTGTTATAATCCCGTCGCGAGTGTAAAGACCGGAAAAAGTGAAGTCATAACTCCGATAGACAATTTTGAAACCAAAGAAACAAAACAATACAACGAAGAAGGAGAAACGGCTGAAGTACTTAATGAAATAATAACAGCCGACGGAATCTGCAGCATTAAGGTAACTGAAGCATATTTTGATGTAACTCTTGATGAAGAAAAAGCAACACCTTTTGAAGCGGGAAAAGCATACGGTGAAGCCATTAATATGATTTTTCCCGAATTCGGTTCGATGCTTGAACCGTATCTTTTTGAAAATATCCACGGAGCATTTCCTAATATAAACAAAGATGATTATACTCCCGTGGAAGAAAGAATGCAGGGTCTTTTTGATTCGCTCGATAATCATTACAAGGAGGAGATTAAAGGACTTGCCGTCGGTCTTGGAACCAAAGAAACGGGTATATATCCGGATGGTATTTTAAGTACCGAAGAACTTATGCTCGCACAGATGGTACCGGATGTTTTAAGAGATACCGCGTGCTCGGGATTATCTTTGTGGGGAGAAAAAACAAAGACAGGTGATATGCTTGCCGTCAGATGTCTCGAATGGAGGCTTGGAAGCGATTATTCAATGTGCAGAATTCATGCTGTTTTGAATATCAAAAACGGAGATAAGTCCATTACCAGTTTTGGATTTTTAGGGCTCTTTGATGTTATATCCGGCATAAACGATGACGGAGTATTCGCTGCCATGCTCGATATGTATACGGATCAGGTTTTCGACTATGAGGGAAAAACATGTTACAGTTTCGCCATAAGACATGCCTTGGAAGAATTTGACACTGCAAAAGAAGCCGGTGATTATATGGTTGCTAATTCATCGACTTTCACAATCAGCCATAATGTTATGATTACTGACAGCAAAGATGCTTTTTGTGCAGAAGATGCCTGCACTCAGGCTGTGGAAGCAGGCAAGGCCTTTTCGGTTTTGAGGGATGCGGATACAGAACTTATGGATGAATTAAAGTGGGAGAGCCCCGACAGCCTTTGCATAGTCAATTCATTTGTTACCAAAGGGAATTTTGATTTGATGTCCGGGCGTTCCAACAGGTTTAATTCCATAAGATTTGCCAAATACAATAAATGGGTCAAAGATAGCACTTTGCTTGATGCAAAAGGATTAAAGGATATGATGACCCAAGAGGTTGTTGAAACCGATTTATACGGCACTCCAACCGTCCAGAATGTACACAGGGACAATTTGACACAGATGATTATTATAGATTATCATAACAGTAGTGTTCAGATAGCTTTTACAGGTACTGAAGGTGTCGTTGACAAACCTGTTTTTTACGAAGTGGAAACTATTTATGGATATATTAATCGTTGAAGACAATGAAGAATTAGGACAATTAATATTTGATTTTTTGAGAAATTCCGGATATTCGGCAGACTGGGTTAAGTCTGCCGAAAATGCGTTAGAAAATATCTCAAAAGAGAATTACAAACTTCTTCTATTGGATGTCATGCTCCCCGGGCAGGATGGATTTGCCGCACTTTCAAAGATTCGAAAAGAGCATAATATGCCTGTTCTTATGATGAGCGCAAGAACAGACGATGACAGTAAAATATTGGGAATGGAAACAGGTGCGGATGATTATATCGGAAAACCTTTTTCCATTCCTTTGCTTGTTTCTAAAATCAAAGCTTTGCTTAGAAGAGCGTATCCCGATTCGGAAAACGAAGTTCTTTCTTACAAGAATCTTAAGGTTGATGTATCCGCAAGAAGTGTATTCATGGACGGGAAACTTTTGGAGATTACCGGAAAAGAGTTTGACATCCTCGTGTATCTGATGAAACATGCGGGAAAAGTAGTTGATAAAAACGAACTTTTTGATGAAGTATGGGGTTATTATTCGGAAACGGAAATGAACTCGCTAAATGTATATATCAGGTGGCTAAGAGAAAAAATCGAGAAGGATCCCAAGGAGCCGGAACTCATTAAGACCGTATGGCGTGTCGGCTATAAATTCGGCGAGTAGGAAAATATATGAAACGTAAAACAGGTTTTATATTTTTATTAATTGTATACTTTGTTTTATGGACTGCGGCCGTATGGTTTACGGGAATAAAATTAATCCAAAATTCCGGTCAAAAAAGAGCGGTTTTTATGAACCGCATGACTAATTGGATAGCAGTCAATGAAAATACTGATATTAGTGAAGTCGCTTTGGATTTTAATAAAAGCGATGTGACTTCTGACATCTCGGTTTACTATTTGGACAACGAAAAGTCTTTTTCGAATAACAAGGATTTTTTTAATCAATCCGGCAATTACAAAAATACATATATTTGGGAAATGTCTGATGAAGAAGGCAATCTTATCGGCTTTGCGAAATACAGGTTCGATAATACTCAGGTGATCTCTTTACTGATTCTTGCCGAGATTTCTTCGCTGGCTTTTTTAATCCCATTTGTCTTATTGGTTATTTATATTCAAAGGAATATTTTAAAGCCTTTCAGTGAATTTTCGGAGTATCCCAACAAGCTGGCCAAGGGTATAACAACCGACAGTATTCCGGAGAGCAAAAACAGGCTATTTGGCAAATATGTCTGGGGAATGAACATGCTTAACAGCAAACTCGAGTCCGACAGGAAACAGATTGACAGGTTAATGTATGACCGTAAACAGTTTGTATCTACGATAGCCCATGGAATAAAAACTCCGGTAGCAAATATCAAACTTTATTCGGAAGCCATAGAGACCGGACTTTACAGAGATGGAGTTCCTGATGAAAAGGACAGCGAGATAGCAAATAAGATAGGCAAGAATGCAGATGATATTGCAAAACTTGTCGGTAATTTTTTAAATGATCCAGGTTCTTTGCAAAGCAATTATGAACCCGACATTTCGAACTTTTATCTTGAGGATGTTAAGAAAAGAATTGTTGATGATTTTGACAATCGCCTCAGAATGAAAGATATACCTTTTGATGTGGAAATATCAGGAAATCCCATGGTTTCTTCAGATTTTGAAGCAATAATAAGATGTCTTAACCAACTGATGGAAAATGCGATAAAATACGGAGACGGAACAGGTATTGTTTTAAAACTTTATCGCCAGGATGACATGTTTTTCTTTGATGTCATAAACCGCGGAGTTACAATAAATTCAGAGGAAGTACCTCTCGTCTTTAACTGCTATTTCAGAGGATCAAATGCCGCAGGAAAAGAAGGAAGCGGCATAGGCCTTTATGAGGCAAAAGCCGTTGCAAAGTCGCTTGGCGGAGATATCCTTATGAAAACCGATGCCGAAACAACGGAAGTTATTTTGTATATACCCGGATGACGCAGGGGGGAAGTAAAATGAGCGAAAACAAAGAAATTGGAAAAGCAAACAAAAAGAAAAGCGTATTGCCGATATTGGCTTTAATTTTAGCGTTCGTTTTTCCCCTTGCAGGATTTGTGCTGGCAATTATTTCTTTGGGAGAGAAAAAAGATAAAAAAGAAATCAGCATTGCTGCTTTGATTTTGTCAATAGTCGTGTCTATTGTCTCGATTGTTTTATTGATTATTGCTTCACCTTTTTTACTCGGAGGAGCTTTTTTGGCTTTTATTGTTGGTATTTTTGCATCTGATGAAAAAGAGCATGAAAAAACCGATCCCACCAAGGAACTTACAAATTATTTTTATGAAAGCCCTATAGTTTCTGCAAGATTTTATACCAGAGACAGAGACACCAATACATACATATATGAGGATATTCCGGAAGATAAAATAGATGAGTTTGTCGATGCTTTGAATTCATTAACAATTAAAAGCTCATCTGGAATGCATGTTGACTATTATTACGGAGGTGTAAGCGGAATTGAGTGTACCCTGGAAGACGGTACATATTTTAATTTTGATGGTGAAAATTTGATTTATTATGATATAAATGGCGAGAGAAAAGCCTCACGATTTATTTATTTTGAGGAAGATTTTTGGGAAGCATTGGAAGATTTTAATAAAACAAAAATAAAAAATGGGACAACTGAGATTGAAGTATACGGATTCCTTGATTCTTCGGATTACAGAGATTATGTTTATGAGACTCAGGATGGAATTTACATTTCTTTAAATGATAAACTCTATTTATATTCGGAGGATAATCGGGAATTAATTTTCGAATGTGAAGAAAAGCTTGGACCTGTTATTAATATTACGGATGAATATATTATATTTATTCAGCGAAGCGATAAATATGAGAAGATAAAAAAACTTGATTTAAATTCAGGTGATATCAAAGAAGAATGCTATTATCCGATTGACAAATATAAAGAAGCATTTTTGGATGATACGAATGAGTATCTATTTGCGTATAATGATGAGGAAGTTTTATGTATTAATATAAGTGAAGATGAAGTTGATTATGTCAGAAATTATACGGTTTCTTATGACGGAACAATAAAAGGTGCCATAAAAGATCTTCCTGAAGGGTATTATGCAAAAAGCTATACGTATTACAACATTAATATTAAGGAAAACAGGTTACTGTTTTACAAGGTTACCGAAGATGGAGAGGAAATCTTAAAGTTTCATGACAGAGACTGTTTGGAATTAATAAATAACAGTTATGCACGTGATGAAATTGGTTCTTTTGGAGATTCGCTTTATACAATCGATTCAAGGGAAAATGATACACTTTCTATTGTAGTAAAAGGCGATGGCGAAAATGCCTCTTCGGTTGAAAAATCCTTATATGAAGATGAATCAAACAGAATTATCGGATATAATCCAGATAATAAAATCGTATATTTGTATTCTTTTGAAAACAAAAGTGTTTTAATGAAAAATATTGAAGATGACAGTGAAACGGTTATAGAAGTTTTGGAAGATGCAGATAAAATAGAATTCGAGTGGGAAGATTCAAAACTTTATTGGCGATATACAAACGACGAGGTTGAAACCTACGGCGGATGTTATTATATTGAGACCCAGGTTAGCAGATAGGTTACACAGCATCGGATAGTCAAATGTCCGGTGCTGTTTTTTAACGCCATACTCCTATTAGCCAAAAACGAAAAAATATTAAAAACGGCTAATAGACAAGATAGAAATTATTAATTATGTTGACTTTTTTACTCACTTAAAATAAAATACTTATAAGTAGACTACTCAGGAGTAGTAAAAGCGTCAGCTATTAATAAAGGAGTGTGTAATGATAGGACGTTCTAGTGAAATTAATGTTTTAAACTCATTATATAATAGTTCAAAATTTGAGTACTTGGTAATGTATGGTAGACGAAGAGTCGGAAAAACGACGTTATTGCAGGATTTCGCCAAGGATAAAAATGCAGTTTTTTTTCCGGCTCAAGAAAAAAATGATGCTCTGAATTTGCAGGACTTTTCTAAAATGATACAGATGAGACTGGATGGAATGTTCATTTCATCATTTGAAGGATGGAAAGAGGCTTTTGAATATATTGATAAAAAAGTAAGCGAGAGAACCCTGATTATCATAGATGAATTTCCGTTTATAGCAGAAGAGAACCCTACAATTAAATCCATATTACAGCACATAATAGATCATCAATGGAAAAAGAACAAGAATATATTTTTGATTCTGTGCGGATCTTCAGTAAGTTTTATGGAATCAGATATTATGGGAAATAAGAGCCCTTTGCACGACAGGCAGACATCCAGCATGGAAGTGGTTCCTTTTGACTATTTTGAAAGCAGTCTTTTTTATCCTTCATATACAAATGAGCAGAAGTTGATTGCCTACGGAATTCTCGGAGGTGTGCCCAGATATCTGGAAGCTTTTGATGATACTGTTTCAATTGAAGAAAATATTTCAAAAAATATCATAAAGAAGGGATCATATTTGAATGAAGAGCCGTCTAATCTATTAAAGGCGGAGCTTAGGGATCCTAATGTTTATAACAGTATTTTAAGTGCCATAGCCGGTGGGAAAAATAAGGTGCAGGAAATCTCTGATTATATACATGAAGATAAAAGCAAAGTTTCGAAATATCTGGTTACATTACAGACTATGCGAATTGTAGAAAAGAAGGTTCCTTGTGGAGAAGGAGAAGTGAGCCGAAAAGGCATATATAAGCTGACGGACAATTTTTTCCGCTTTTGGTTTCGATATGAATTCACCAATAATGCGTATTATGAAATGCTTGGAGCAGATGCTGCTTCAAAGGAAATCATGGATGGAATTAACGATTACATGGGAGATGCATTTGAAGGCATATGCATGGAATATTTTATGAGAAAAGCCAAAAAGAAGGAACTTCCTTTTGTACCATTCCACATGGGTAAATGGTGGGGAAATAACCCGCATATCAAGGCACAGGACGATGTGGATATACTTATGATTGACAAGACTGGTAAGAAAGGAATATTTGTGGAGTGTAAATTTATTAATTCCAAAATGCCGCATTCGGAATATGAAGATTTAAAAACTGCAATGTTAGCCTTCCCTAATATTGAGGACAAATATATATACTTCATAAGTAAATCAGGATATGAAAAGTCGGTAATCAGACATGCGGCAGAAGATGGTGCAATATTGCTTGGATTGGATGATCTTTTTAAGTAATTCGTATAGAAAACTCGGTGCGGTTGAATAATACACAGGTTATGAAAGGTTAACCTTATACGAATAAAGAATATAGATGTTGCGTCCGAATTGCTCGAGCTTTCTTTTGCAAAATGATGATTGAAGCAAGATATTGTAAAGATTTTATGATTGAAGTAAAATAATATCCGTTGTTTCGAACCGCCTTTTATTATAGATGGATAATGAAAGGAGGTTCAAATGGGAAAAGATTTAAACGGAAAAGAACTTGAAAAAGGAATTTATCAACAACCGAACGGAACGTTTTGTGCGAGGTATGTTGAAAGATCAGGAAAGCGTGTATCAAAACGTTCAAAAGAGTATTTAATTGTAAAAAATTGGCTTAAAGAAGAAGTTTATAATGACAAACATAGCGATTTAAACAATGCTTCAAATATGACAGTTGATGCTTGGTTTGAGTATTGGATTGGAATCAAAAGGCAAACTGTCAGACGAAATACTGTCAGGAATCACGAAGAGCGATATTATAAAAATATAAAAAAAGAAATTGGACATTTGATTATATCAGAAATCAAACCGGCTCATTGTCAAAAGATATTTATCAATATGGCGGAAGAAGAATATAGTTCTTCTACAATCAACCAGGCTAGGATTACGTTGCATAATATGTTGGAATATGCCAAGGATAATGATGTGATTAAATCAAATCCATGCAAGAAATCCTTGAAAAGCAATATAGGAAAAACACCCAAAAAGAAAGAAGCACTTTCCATAGAGGTTCAAAGGATTTTTTTAAAAGCTATTGAAGGCTATAGCTATGAGAATCAGTATAGGTTTGTTTTACAGACAGGACTTAGGACGGGAGAATTAATCGGACTCTGTTGGAAAGATATAGATTTTCAGAACAAAACACTGCAAATCGAGAGGACGATGGAATATCGTTATGATTATAAGAAATGGGAGATTGGACCGCCTAAAACGAAATCCGGATATCGGACCATTCCGTTAACTGAGGAAGCAATAAGAATACTGCATAAACAGAGAGAAAAAAATAAAGAAATAGTCAATATACTATCCGAATGGTCGGATGTTGTTTTTCTCTGTAAATACGGTACGCCGGTTGCAAATAGTACTTATGATTCAGGATTGTTCAAATGTTGCGATCGAGCCGGCATTCCGAGATTTTCAATGCATGTGCTGAGACATACTTTTGCGACGAGGTGTATTGAAGGCGGAATGAAGCCGAAAACCTTGCAGAAAATTCTTGGGCATTCTAATATAGGTATTACGATGAATCTTTATGTGCATATAACAGATGAAGAAAAACAAAAAGAAATAGACATGGTTGCTGATTCGTTAAATGCATTTTAAATCTTTTGTTTTTATTGGCACTCGATTGGCATTCGATTTGGGGAAACCTAAGGGAGGAGGTTTCGCCAAAAACAGCGTACAAGATTATAAAATATAGAAATGTATCGGGAAATTGTTGCGATTATTATGGCACTCGATTTGGCACTCGGTGAAAAATAATAATCGCGCAAACCCGCATAAATAAAGGAAAAATCGGAGGATGAAATTACCATGAAACTAGGAATCG